>OIZP01000027.1_pt1 | contig 106199 bp, 111 predicted proteins | sample 1588531 | NCBI WGS metagenome assembly OIZP01 (sample SAMN03283283) | human gut metagenome | biome: human-associated habitat; material: feces | host: Homo sapiens | place: Peru | collected 2012
ATTCAGAACCTTTCTCAACAGCCTACAGCGTGTCAAAAATACTTTTTCGACACGCCGGAACGGAAAGTGTTGCATAACTTTCCGTTTTTTCTTATACCTTGCTTAGCGGAATGTAGCCGAAACTTTCGCCTAATTTTCCGCCGTTTATCATATATTCCTTTGCACCTTTTTGAAGTGAGGTGGATTCCGCATATCGCTTTTTGTTGAACTGTCGTTTGCCGAAAATTCGTTCTATTGCATAACTGTCGGAATGGTCTGTAAAAGCGATTTCAAACAGCGTTTGAAACTGCAAAATGTTGCTTGACGGCTTCATAAACAGGTGATTGTCTTTGTATAAAAGCCAGCTTTTGCACACGAAGTAATCGAATTTGTACACAGGGAGATGCTTTGCAAAAAATTCTTTTGCCATTTTCAGCGACTCGATACATTCCGATTTTATAAGCGGAGCGCCTTGCGGAATGTGGATAAATACAGTCTGTTCGCCTTTTTTGAACGGCAGTTTTGAATAGTCAAAAGTGACATAGTTGCAGTCGAAAAGCTGATATTGAAGTCTGCCGATTTTGAACAATTCTGCTTTGAGGTGATTCTTTATCCACGGGTAATTTTTCAGTCCCTTGTTATCGTTGTTTCTGCACCAAATTCCAATGTCGGACATAGTGTCTTTCAGTATGCTCTCGTCTATTCCGAGCCATTTGTAGTCCTCTTCGGTGTATTTGATGTATGCAATGCAAACGGCAAGCCTCATCATATCACTGCATCTTGCAAGGCACGAAAAGCCGTGCTTTTTGCACTTCTTCGCAAGTGAATTTATTTTCTTTTCGTGAGTGCTTATGTATTCAATCAGTCGTTTTTCAAGGTCGGCATTAAGGCCTGCAAATTTAATATATCTTTCCATAAGTTGAGTTTATCATTAAAAGTATGGGCTTGTCAACGGTATTAATCATTTCTTTTCGTCATAGTATGTATTGTGATTTGATAAGGAGAGGTTTTTATGTTTTCTGCACTACTTACCGCAATCGGTTCAAGCCTGTTGTTTTTGCTTTTGCACATCCAAAACGGGTCTGGATTTCCAAAACCGCTCACCGCAAAGGAAGAACGGGAACAGCTTGAAAAGATGACAAACGGTGACCTCAACGCTCGGGCAGTTTTGATTGAACGCAATCTCCGTTTGGTCAGCCATATTTGCAAGAAGTATTATTCAAAAACAAATGACAATGACGACCTGATTTCTATCGGCACTATCGGACTGATTAAGGCGGTGGATTCATTTGATTATTCAAAGGGCACTCGGCTTTCAACCTATGCTTCTCGCTGTGTTGAAAACGAAATTCTAATGTATTTTCGTTCACTAAAAAAGCAGAACGGAGAGGTGTTTATGGGTGATGCGATTGATACCGACAAAGACGGAAATCCGCTGACGGTCGAGGATGTAATCAGCGATGACAGGGATATTGTGGAGGAAATCGAAACAAAACGCCGTTGGCTGGAGGTAAAGAAACTCATTGAAAATATGGAGGACGAGAGGGAAAAGGAAATCATCATTTTGCGTTATGGATTGAACAATGCAAAACCGCTCACTCAACGAGAGGTTGCGCAGAGGTTGAACATTTCTCGCTCCTATGTTTCGAGGATTGAAAAGAAAATTCTTCAGGATTTGAAGAAAAAAGTTAATTAATAAAAACGCAACACAGGATTGGTTTCCTGCGTTGCGTTTTGTGCTGTTATTCGGTTTATTGAAAAGTGCAAACATAGGTGAAAATGATTGAATCGCCGTCATCAACGGTCACATTTCCGCAGGTGGTGTTGGGCATAATTCCGTTCACGCTGTACATCCAACCGCTTTGCTTGCCACAGTCAAATTCATCAAGATTATTTATTCCCGAAATATAGACACCGTAGCTTGTTTTTTGAGCCGTCAGCTTGATGTCGTTGCTGTTGCAGGCTGATTTCAGTGCGTCATATGCGGTGTAGCCGGCTTTAGCTTTATAGGTGTAATTCTTGATTATGTAGCCGTCGCTTGGCACGAATTCCTCGTGTCCTTCTTTCAGTTCGTCCATATGGTCAAGGAGTGATTTGCATTCGACCGTTACAGTACAACTTACTGCCGAACTTTTCTTTTTTGTGGTTTTTTCAACAATTTTGCCGGTGGTCTTTTCAACCTTTTTGCTTGGCTTTTTCTTTGTAGTTGAAGTAACTTTTGCGGTAGTTGTTGAAGTTATCGTGACATCTTTATTTTTTGTTGTTGTCTCTGTTGTTGATGTCGTATTTTCTGTTGCCGAGGCGGTTGTTTGCGTTGTTGTGGCTGATGTGCTTTGCCCTGTTTGCTCTGATGAATTGTTTGAACATGCAGTAAAGCAAAAGCACATTGCCACAGACAGCAGCAATGCACATATTTTTTTATTCAAAGTCCGAAAGCTCCTTTTTCATAGCGTTGTAGGAACAGTCTACGGCTTCCTCTGACATATTACAGCCAAGTTCGTAGATTGGAATTCTTCTTAATATTTCGTTTAAGTTTTCCATCAATTTGTTCATTCTTTTTTCACCAAGATGACGAACAGTTTGATTGAAAATATTGAATATTGCCTTGTTTGTGTTGGCAGGTCTGATCCAGTTATCCTCGCTCCTTTCAAGGAAACAAATTCCTGCAAGAGGCACAACGGCAGGGGTCGAGTAATCGTATTTTCCGCTCCACGGAGTGCCGCAGGCATATACTGTGTCGCCGATAAGTCTTATTGCAGGCTTGTCGTCATTGAGGATGTATGCTCTGTCGCCGAATTTCTTGAGCCAAAGCTGGGTGTGTGTGGATTTGCCTGTTCCGCTGTCGGCAGAAAATGTGTACGCAATTCCGTCAACAACAACGCAGGATGAGTGCAAAAGAATACCGTCATATTTTATTAATGCAGTGTAAAAATCAGAACCTGTGAGCATATATTCCCAGTCACCCTGTGAAAGCTCCGGATGTTGATCCATAGCGGCTTGAACCCTTTTGTCATCAACGAAAATGTCAATGTCCGGTTCTAAATCATCCGATTGGTTGTCGGCAAGGTAAGGCACAGCCTGTTTTTCGCTTCTGCCTCCGCAATTGTTCATTTTTACTCTTAATCCTGCAATGTCATAATATGGCATAATATCTTTTCCTTTGCATATTTTTCTATTGCTCATTATAGAATAAAAAACAAATTTAGTCAACCGAATAAGCAAATAATATAAAATATATGATAAATATTCAAATAAACTATTGAAAAAATTTTTATTATAATGTATATTATATTAAAATATAATAAATATCGAGTGATTTATTTAAACTAAATGCAGAACTGCAAATATTTTGGCACGCAACGGAGATGTGTATGGAAAAAATCACAAGCAAAAATAATATTATTGTTAAGGACACAAAAAAGCTTTTTACTTCTTCAAAGGCGAGATACGAAAATCGTCGTTTTGCACTTGAGGGAGCAAGGCTATGTTTTGATGTCCTTAATTCTGTTTATAAGCCTGATTCACTGTTTTACACAGAAGATATATACGAAAAATATCCGAGTGAGATTGATGCACTTTCAAAAGAGGCAAAGCGAGTTTATGTCATCAATTCGCAGGTTTCGGAAAAACTGTCTGAAACCAAGTCACCGCAGGGCGTGTTCCTGACCGTTGAGATGAGCAACGGCAAGCAGGCAATCGGCAATGGCAAAATCGTTGCACTTGATAATGTGCAAGACCCGGCAAATGTCGGAGCGATTATTCGTTCCGCAGAGGCTCTCGGTATTGACGGAATCATCACATACAATTGCTGTGATGTGTTTAATTCAAAGGCGATCAGAGCTTCGATGGGTTCGGTGCTTCGTATGAATATTATCGACAGCAACGATTTGCAAAAAACGCTTGTTGATATGAAGTCACAAGGCTTCAAGGTGTATTCGACCGTTCCGAGTCCATTGGCTGTGAAAATCACCGATATTGATTTTTCGGGCAATGCCGTGTCGGTTATAGGCAACGAGGCAAACGGAGTTGAGGAAAACATCAAGGCCGTCAGTGATGAACTTATTACAATACCGATGCTTGGCAGGGCGGAAAGCCTCAACGCAGGTGTTGCCGGTGCAATAACTATGTGGGAGATGCTTCGATGAAAAATGCAAGGTATCTCATATGGCTTCAGCTTACCGTTGGCGTAGGCAAGGCAATCAAGCCGATACTTGATTATTTCGGCTCGGCTGAAAATCTTTACAACAGCAATTATCTTCAGCGTAAGGTTTGCCCAAATGTGACGGACAAAATGCTTGACGCAATGGAAAGTACTCCGATTGAAAAGGCGGATGAAATAATTGCGGTGTGCAAACAAAACGGCTGGGATATAATCACTGTTGATGATGAGAATTATCCAAACAAACTAAAAGAAATTTTTGACCCGCCTGCGGTTTTGTATGTTGACGGCAAAATGCCCGATGTAGACAAAATGCTCAGCATTGCGGTTGTCGGCACTCGCAAGCCTTCAAATTATGCAAAGAGTGTGGCAAGGGTTATATCGAAAGGTCTTGCAAGGTGCAACGCTGTGGTAATCAGTGGCGGTGCTCTTGGGATAGACACCTCGGCACATATCGGTGCACTTGAATGCGGAGGACTTACAGTTGCAGTTATGGGCTGTGGACTCGGTTCAAACTATCTCGCTTCAAACGAAGATTTAAGACGAAGAATTACCGAAAAAGGTGCGGTCATTTCCGAATTTCCGCCGTTCACTCCCGCAAGCAGATTTACTTTTCCGATGCGAAATCGAATTATCAGCGGTCTTGCGGACGGTGTGTTTGTTGCCGAAGCGGGAACAAAAAGCGGTTCGCTCATCACGGCAACATTTGCCGTGTCACAAAACAGGGATATGTTTGCAACCGCCGCTTCGATTTTTGACAAGAGGTTCAACGGAACTAACAAACTGATTTCAGATGGTGCTGTGCCTGTTGTTGATGTTGAGTCGATTATTTCTCACTACACGGAGAAGTATGCAACTCTTGATATGTCGAGGCTCGCAACTGTTGACGAACTGCTGAATGATGAATACAAAAAGCGTGATTTAACTCCCGAACAGGATGAGGAAATCACTTTTGAGAATATAGAAAAGCATCGCAAAAACCGAACACAAATTGATGAGCGGTCACGACAGCTTGTCGGTGATGAAAAATCGGTGTTTGATGCTATGGACGATGATTTTAAGGATGTTGAGAGCATTGCAAATGTTGCACAGCTTGATATAAATTCCGTGCTTGTCGCCCTGACAATGCTTGAACTTGACGGACTTTGTGAGTCCGGTATGGGCAAGCGATACAGAAGAAAACAATCTTGAATTTAACCGAAAGGACAAATGATATATGTCAAAGTTAGTAATCGTGGAGTCACCTGCCAAGGCAAAGAATATTAAGGGTTATCTTGGTAAGGGATATGAAGTCATTGCGTCAATGGGTCATGTTCGTGACCTTCCTGCCGCAAGACTCAGTGTTGATATCGAACATAATTTTGAGCCGAAGTATGCCGTAATCAAAGGCAAAGAAGCTCTTGTTGATGAACTCAAAACAAAGGCGCACAAGGCTGATTGCGTTTATCTTGCAACCGACCCCGACCGTGAGGGAGAGGCAATTTCTTGGCATCTTGCAAATTTGCTCGGCTTGAAACTTGATGACAAGAACAGAGTTACATTCAACGAAATTACAAAAACCGGTGTAAAAAACGGAATGGAGCATCCTCGTCAAATTGACATTGACCTTGTAAATGCCCAGCAGGCAAGAAGAATTCTTGACCGTCTTATCGGCTACAAGCTTTCTCCGTTTGTAAGCCAAAAAATCAGAAGAGGTCTTTCGGCAGGTCGTGTACAGAGCGTTGCTCTCCGTCTTGTAGTTGACAGAGAAAACGAAATCCGTGCATTCAAGCCTGAAGAATATTGGACCATTGATGCAAAATTCACCAACCCTCCTGAAAGAAAGAGCTTTGCAGCTACTATGGTTCAGGACAAGGACGGCAATAAGGTAGGCACGGATAAAAACAAAATTCCGTCAAAAGAAGAATCGGACAAAATGCTTGCCGATTTGGAAAACGCCGAATATGTTGTAACCGGAGTTAAGAAGGGCACAAGAAAGAAGAACCCTGCTCCTCCGTTCATCACTTCAACCTTACAGCAGGAAGCATCTCGCAGACTTTCATTCCAAGCAAGAAGAACTATGAAAGCCGCACAGGAATTGTACGAAGGTGTTGATGTCAAGGATCTCGGCACAGTCGGTCTTATCACATATATGAGAACCGACTCGCTCCGTATTTCCGACGAGGCTCGCAGTGCAGGTAATGATTTTATCAAGGAAACTTACGGCGAAAAGTATCTTCCGTCAACTCCGAGATTCTACAAAACAAGGGGCAACGCACAGGACGGACACGAAGCTATTCGTCCGTCAATGCCTGGTGTAACTCCTGAATCGGTTAAGGATTCACTCACTTCCGACCAATATAAAATTTACAAGCTTGTTTGGGAACGCTTTATTGCTTCACTTATGGCGTCTTGCCAGCAAGAAACCATGAAAGTTGAAATCAAAGCAAACGGCTATGTTTTCACAGCAAGCGGATACACAGTTAAGTTTGACGGCTTCACAGCTTTGTATGAGGAAAAAACCGATGACGCACAGAAGAAAGACAGCGAATCTCCGCTTCCTCCTGTTGCAGAGGGCGATGTGCTCAAGCTCAAGAGTATTCTCGGCAATCAGCACTTCACACAGCCACCTGCAAGATACACAGAAGCATCTCTTACAAAGGCACTTGAAGAAAACGGCGTTGGTCGACCGTCAACATATGTAACAATCACTTCAACAATTCTTTCAAAGGAATATGTTGTTCGTGAGGGCAAGCAGTTTGTTCCTACCGAACTCGGCGAAGCGGTTACAAATCTTCTTAAAGAGAGAATACCAAACATCGTAAATGTTAAGTACACCTCAAAGATGGAAGATGACCTTGATAAAATCGACTCAGGCGAAAAAGATTATATTGATATGATTCGCCTTTATTACGATGATTTTGTTGAACCGCTTGAAAAAGCAAAGAAAGATATGCAGGGCGTTAAGATTAAACTTAAGGAAGAAGAAACCGATGTTGTCTGCGAAAAGTGTGGCAGAAAGATGGTTGTCAAGGTTGGCAGATTCGGCAAATTCCTTGCTTGTCCGGGCTTCCCTGAATGTAAAAACGCAAAGCCGCTCATCACAAAGACAAAGGCAAAATGTCCACTTTGCGGCGGTGATGTTATAGAAAAGAAAACAAAGAGGGGCACACCGTTCTACGGCTGTTCAAATTATCCTGAATGTAACTTTATGACTTGGGACGCACCAACCGATGAAGTTTGTCCAAAGTGCAACAAGTCGCTGTTCAGAAGAAAGGGCAATGTGCTTTATTGTCCTGATACAGAGGGTTGTGGATTTACAAAGCCTGCTCCAAAGAAAAAGTGATTATGAAAAAATTTACAGTTATCGGTGCCGGACTTGCGGGTTGTGAGGCGGCGTGGCAAATAGCCGAAGCAGGCTATGAAGTCACCTTGTTTGAAATGAAGCCTGAAAAGTTCTCACCGGCACATAAGAATAAAAATTTTGCAGAGCTTGTCTGTTCAAATTCGCTCAAAGCATCAAGGATTGACAGTGCAGCAGGCTTGCTCAAAGAGGAAATGGCTCGCCTCGGTTCGCTCACCGTTCCTGTTGCAAGGAATTGTGCAGTGCCTGCCGGCGGTGCTCTTGCAGTTGACAGAAATGAGTTCTCTCAAACCGTAACGGATATGATTAATTCGCATCCGAACATCACGGTTAAAAATAAACTTGTTGAGAAAATTTCACTTGATGATGACGAAATTCTGATTATTGCAACAGGACCTCTTACAGAGGGCAAACTCGGCGAAGCAATCCAAAATTTGTGCGGAGATTATTTGTCGTTTTATGACGCTGCCGCTCCGATTGTTATGGCAGACAGCGTTGATATGCAAAAGGCATTTGGCGCTTCAAGATATGACAGAGGCGGAGATGACGACTATATCAATTGTCCGTTCAACAAGGCAGAATACGAGGCGTTTATTGAAGAACTTGTCAATGCCGAGGGTGCAGTTGTGCACGATTTTGATGTGTACGAAGGCTGTATGCCGATTGAAAAACTTGCAAAAAGAGGACTTGACGCTCCTCGATTCGGACCTATGAAACCGGTCGGACTTGTTGACCCAAACACAGGTCATAGACCGTGGGCATGCGTTCAGCTTCGCAGAGAAAACAGCAAAGGCACAATGTTTAACCTTGTAGGTTTTCAAACCAATTTGAAGTTCGGCGAGCAAAAGCGTGTGTTCTCCATGATTCCGGGACTTGAAAATGCGGAGTTTGTCAGATACGGCGTAATGCACAGAAATTCGTTTCTTAATTCGCCAAAACTTTTGAATGCCGATTTTAGTTTGAGAAGCAATCCAAATATCTTTTTTGCAGGTCAAATCACAGGTGTTGAGGGATATATGGAATCTGCGGCTTCAGGCATAATGGCAGGTATAAATGCCGTCAGACGAGCAGAGGGCGAAGAACCGCTTGTTCTGTCGGAATACAATATGATTGGTGCTCTTTCGCAGTATATCAGCGATGAGAGCGTAACGAATTTTCAGCCGATGGGTGCAAACTTTGGTGTTTTGCCTCCGATTGAGCCGAAAATCAGAGATAAGAGAGAAAGATATATGGCTCTTGCAAACAGAGCTTTGGAGCAATTATGAAAATTATAGTTGACGCAATGGGCGGAGATAATGCACCGCTTGAAATAATCAAGGGCACAATGCTTGCCGTGGATGAATTTGGCATTGATGAGGCTCTTCTTCTCGGTGATGAAAATGTCATCAATTCTTGCGTTAAAGAAAACAACATTACCTTAAAAAACACGAAAGTAATCAACTGTACACAGGTTATTGACAACTGCGATGATGCAAAGGTTGTGCTTCGTGGCAAGCCTGACAGTTCTATGGCTGTAGGTTTCAAACTTCTCAATGACGGCGAGGGCGACGCATTTGTCAGCGCCGGCAACACAGGTGCAATCACAGTCGGTTCAACTCTTATAACAAAGCGAATTAAGGGTGTCAAGCGACCCGCAATTGCTTCGGTTATGCCGAGCACAAGCAAACCGTTTGTGCTTATGGACTGTGGTGCAAACGCAGAGTGCAAAAGCGAATATCTTTATCAATTTGGGCTTTTGGGTTCAATATATATGCAAAACATTTTCGGCGTTCCAAACCCGACTGTTGCACTTGCAAACAACGGCACGGAGGAGACCAAGGGAACACCGACCGTAAAAGAAGCGTACAATTTGATGAAGTCTGCACCGTATAATTTTATCGGCAACATCGAGGGCAGGCAGATTCCGTTCGGTGATGCGGATGTTGTTGTTGCAGACGGCTTTACGGGTAACTTGATTCTCAAAACTTATGAGGGCGTTGCAAAGGCGCTTATGCAGGGCATAAAAAACGCTTTTTATAAAAATACATTAAGCAAACTTTCGTATCTCGGTGTTCGTTCCGGTATAAATGATATGAAAACACAGTTTGACTACAAAGAATACGGCGGAGCTGTTATGCTCGGAGTAAGAAAGCCGGTTATCAAAGCTCACGGTTCGGCAGACGCCCGTTGCTTCAAAAACGCAATCAAGCAGGCGGTTATGTTTTTGCAAACCGATTTGATAGATAAAATAGAAAAAGAATTGCAAAGTGAAGAATAAAATGGATATTTCAACTTTAGAAGAAAAAATAGGATATACCTTTAAGAAAAAAATATATTTGGAGGAAGCACTTACTCACTCCTCTTATGCAAACGATAATCAAAAAAAATTCAATAACGAGAGAATGGAATTTTTGGGCGACGCTGTTTTGAGCGTTGTGTCGGCAGAGTATTTGTATCATAAATTTCCGGATATGGCAGAGGGCGAGTTGTCAAAACTTCGTTCGTCGCTTGTTTGTACTCAGTCGCTTTCAAATTTTGCAAGAGAAATTGACCTCGGCGATTATTTGCTTTTGGGCAGAGGTGAGGAAAAAATGGGTGGCAAGGATAGGGATTCAAACCTTGAGGATGCCTTTGAGGCACTCATTGCCGCAATTTATCTTGACGGCGGTATGGAACCGGCAAAAAAACACATTCTTCACTTCTTGGCAAGAGATGTAAGCACTCATCACATTTTGTTTAAGGATTACAAAACCACCTTGCAGGAGGTTATTCAGCAGAACAAGGACGAAACTCTCAACTATGTTATTGTCGGCGAAAAAGGTCCTGACCACGACAAAGTTTTTGAAGCAGAGGTTCACCTCAATTCAAATGTTGTCGGCAGAGGTGTCGGCAGAAGCAAAAAGCAGGCGGAGCAGGAGGCGGCGAAAGAAGCACTTTCGTTGATGGGAATTATATGAAAAAAGGAAACATCAGCATTTTTATTCCGCATCTCGGATGTCCGCAACAGTGCTCGTTTTGCAATCAAAAAACAATCACGGGCAATGTCAAGCAACCGACTGCCGATGATGTGAGAGAAGCGGTTGAAATTGCATTGAAGAAAAAAGGCTACGAATACGAAATTGCATTTTTCGGCGGTTCTTTTACGGCGATTGACCGAGATTATATGCTCACGCTTTTAAAATCTGCTTATCCTTATGTTGAGGACGGCAGAGTGAACGGAATACGAATCAGCACACGACCTGATTTTATTGATGACGAGGTGCTCACTGTTTTAAAAGAATACGGCGTTACTTCAATCGAACTTGGCGCTCAAAGTATGGATGACGAGGTGCTCAAGGCAAACCTTCGTGGGCATACGGCACAGGATGTTGTCAACGCTTCAAATCTCATCAAGTCCTATGGCTTTGGACTCGGACTTCAAATGATGACGGGGCTTTATCTTGACACGGATGAAAAAGCAATCGAAACCGCAAAGAAAATTATTGCACTTCAGCCGGCAACCGTGCGTATTTATCCAACGGTTGTGCTAAAAGGCACAATGCTTGCAAAACTGTACGAGGACGAAGTTTTTAATCCGCAAACAGTTGACGATGCGGCAAATCTTTGCACAAAGCTTGTTCCTATGTTTGAAGAAGCAGGGATAAAGATTATCCGACTTGGACTTCACGCTTCAAATGACATAAAGAAAAACGCCGTGGCAGGTGCCTATCACGAGTCGTTTGGCGAGATAGTTAAGAGCAGATTTATGCTCAACAAGATACTTAAATTAAGACCCGGAGATTACGAGATTATGGTTAATCCACGCTCGGTATCTCAACTGAAGGGTCAGCAAAAACGCAATATATACTTCCTTATGGAAGAGGGATATAACATAAAGGTTACTGTAACCGACAAGGTTGCAAAGGACGATTTAAAGATTATAAGACGGTAAAAGATATGTTACTACGATCACTTGAAATGCAGGGGTTCAAATCGTTCCCCGACAAAACAGAATTAAATTTCGGCAAGGGTATTACCGCTGTTGTCGGACCTAACGGTTCGGGCAAAAGTAATATTTCCGATGCGGTGAGATGGGTTCTCGGCGAAACGAGTACAAAGTCGCTTCGTGGTTCAAAAATGGAAGATGTCATTTTTGGCGGAACATCAAAGCGTAAGGCTCTCGGCTTTGCACAGGTTATGCTCACGCTGGACAATTCGGACGGAACACTCAAAGACCATGGTGAAATTGTCACCGTAACCCGTCGTTACTATCGTTCGGGCGAAAGTGAATATAAGATTGACGGCGAAAGCGTAAGAAGAAAAGATATTCACGAGCTGTTTATGGATACGGGTCTTGGCTCGGACGGATATTCAATGGTGGGTCAGGGCAAAATCGACTCTATCATTTCTGCCAAAAACGAGGACAGACGAGAATTGTTCGAGGAAGCGGCAGGTATTTCTCGTTTCCGTCATAAGAGAAAAGATGCAGAACGCAGACTTGACCAGGCACAGGAAAATCTTGTGCGACTTCTTGACATCCTCGGCGAACTTGAAAGCCGTGTAGGTCCTCTTAAAAAGCAGAGCGAAAAGGCACAGAAGTTCCTTGAATACAGCGAGGAGAAAAAGACTCTTGAAATCGGCGTTTGGCTCAACAAAATCAACAGATTTACTGTTGAATTGAGAGAGCAGGAGCATAAGATTGACGCTGTCAGAGCTTCTTATGAAGTTTCTGAAAATGACCTTGCCGCTATCGAAAAAGAACTTGAAGATGTTGCAGAAAAAGTCACTTCAATCAATTTGGCAATTGAACAAAGCAGGCTCGGTGCTTCCGGATATGAGGAAGAAGCACTCCGCAAAGACGGTGAAATCAGCGTTCTTAACGCAACTCTTGAACATAACAACGAAACTATCGAAAGGCTCACGGCTGACATCACCGATGCGGACGGCACAGGTGCAACCATTGATGAGCAGATAGATGCGAAAAATAAAACAATCGCAGAAAATGAAAAATTAATAGCCGACAAAAAGGCAGAGCTTGAAAGCGTTGCAAATGAACTCAGCAAAGTTCAAAACGAAAATATGGAAATTTCGGACAAAACGGTTGAACTCAATCAAACGCTTACTGCTCTTACCATAAAACTTTCCGACAGCAAGGTTAAAATGTCGCAGGCGACTTCGTCTATTGATGAAATCAATTCTCGCAAGGACACCATTGCATCGCAAATCGAGGCAACTCAAAAGAATATTGATTACACTCAAAGTCAAGCGGACGAGAGCAACAAAAATCTTGAGTTTTTGAAAGAGCGAATTGACGAATACGAAAACTCTCTCGGCGGTTATCAAATGAAAGTTGACGCCAAGAAGCAAAAGGCGGAGAAAATAAAGCAGGATGCCGAAAGGCTTGCACGCCAAATGGCAGAAAAGAGCGACCGTGCCCGTGTCCTTGAGGATTTGGAAAAGAATATGGAGGGCTTCTCGGGTGCTGTAAAGGCGGTGCTCAAGCAAAGTCAAAGCAAGGCACTCCCGGGTGTTCACGGCACATTGTCACAGCTTATCACCGTTGACAACGAAAATTCAACCGCTATTGAAATTGCACTCGGTGCGGCAATGCAAAATGTGGTTGTGTCAACCGAAAGTGACGCAAAGCGTGCCATCAACTACTTGAAGCAGAACAATGTCGGCAGAGCAACATTCCTCCCGATTTCTGCAATCAAGCCGAGATATATGGACGAAAAAAATCTTGATGACAACTTCGGATTTGTCGATGTTGCATCAAATCTTGTGGATTGTGATGAGCAGTACAGAGATATTGTTGAAAATCTGCTCGGCAGAGTTATGGTTGTTGAGGATATTGACTGTGCCATCGCAATTTCAAAGAGATATAAAAACAGATATAAGATTGTCACCCTTGACGGTCAGGTGATGAATCCGGGCGGTTCAATGTCCGGCGGCTCAAAGGGTAAGGGAAGCGGCGTTCTTTCCCGTGCAAATCTTATTGAAGAATTAAAGAGCGAGGCTCAAAAAATCGGCGATGAACTTAAAGAAGTTCAGGCAGAACTGAAAAAAGCGGTTGAGGATGCTAATTCTGCTGTTGCCGACCTCCAAGGTGCGGATGCGGATTTACGCAATGCAAAGGAGGAGTACATTCGTGCCGAGGGTGACGCAAAGCTTATTTCGGACAAGCTCCAATCGTTCATCAATCAGCGAGATACAATGTGCAGAGAACAGGAAAACAGTGAGGGCAGAATTCTTCTGTTCAATCAGGCTGTTGAAAATGCAAAGCAAGAGGCTGCTGAAATTGAAAAGCAGATGGCAGATACCGAAGCCGAACTTAACAATGTTTCGACAGGTGCAAAGGAACTTTCGTCAAAGCGTGATGAAATCAGAGAAAAGACGGAACAGATTAACCTTGAACTTGTAACCTTGACAAAGGACAGCGAGGCGGCAAGACTTTCTGTTGAGGAGTTGGAACTTCGCAAGTCAACACAGTCCGACAGGGTTAAGAACATCACGGATGAAATAAACGAGATTAAAGCCAAAAACGAAAATCTCATGCTTTCTATCAATGATGTTAAGGCACAGGCTGACGAACTTCGACAAAAGGCAAGTGAAAGCAACGATGCCGTAACTCAAAAAATCGGGGACAGAAACGAGCTTGAAAAACGCTCCAATGAGCTTCGTGCAAAAGAAAAGGCAACTCTTACCGACAAGGAAAAATTATCGGGCGATATTGTCAGACTTGAAGAACGCAAGGCTAATATGAAAAAAGAATATGACGAACTCGGCGATATGCTGTTTGAACAGTACGAACTTACAAAACCCGAGGCACAGGCACTCGGAATTGTAATCGACGATATGGCAGAGGCTAAAAAACGACTTCACGAAATCAAGGTTGCAATCAGAGGACTCGGTTCAATCAATGTCGGTGCAATTGAGGAATACAAGGAAGTCTCCGAAAGATACAATTTCCTCAAGGAACAGACTGATGACATTGAACAGAGTAAAAAAGAACTTGCAAAGATAATTGACGACTTGACCTCATCTATGAGCGAAAAGTTTATGACGCAGTTCAACAAGATTAATACCGAGTTTAAAACCTGTTTTGCCGATTTCTTCGGCGGCGGCAACGGCGAAATTATTCTTGAAGAACCGGATAATTGCCTTGAATCGGCTATTGAGATTAAAATTCAGCCTCCGGGCAAGTCGGTGCAAAACATTAATCTTTTCTCCGGCGGCGAAAAGTCGCTTGCGGCAATGGCGTTGCTGTTCAGCGTGCTAAAGGTTCAGCCGTCACCGTTTTGTATTTATGATGAGGTTGAGGCTGCACTTGATGATGTCAATGTTGAACGATTTGCAAAATATATGCGCCGTATGACAGACAAAACACAGTTCATTTCTATCACTCACCGTAGGGGCACAATGGAAGAAGCGGATGTTTTGTACGGCGTTACAATGCAGGAAAAGGGCGTTTCAAAACTTCTTGAGCTTCAGTCGGCAGAGCTTGCCCAGCAAATGGGTTTGGAAGCGTAGATTGACGATAACGCATTTAAAACGCACTTTAAAATAATCTAACCGTTTTTTAAATACAAAAAAGTATCAAATTTTAGCGAGGAATTAACATATGGGTTTGTTTGATAAATTAAGAAAAGGTCTTAGAAAAACTCGTGACGAGGGTATGGTTAAGCAGATTAACGAAACCATTGAATCTCACGAAAAAATAACAGACGAGCTTTTTGATGAGCTTGAAGAGGTATTGATTATGGGCGATGTCGGCTTCCCGACAGCAGAGCGTGTAATCGGTGACTTAAAGGAAAAAATTGCCAATGATAATATTACAAGCGTTGCCCAGGTAAGAGAAACGCTCAAGGATATTGTTGCCGGTGTTGTATGGGGTGGTAGCTATCTTGCACTTCGCACCAAGCCGTCAATCATTCTTGTAATCGGTGTAAACGGCGTTGGCAAAACCACCACAATCGGCAAACTTGCCATGAGATTGAAGTCTATGGGCAGAAGCGTTGTTTTGGGTGCAGCCGATACTTTCCGTGCAGGTGCTATCGAGCAGTTGCAGGTTTGGGCAGACAGAGCAGGCGTTCTGCTTGTAAAACACGGCGAGGGTGCAGACCCGGCTGCCGTTGTTTATGACACAATTCAGTCGGGCAAGGCAAAAAATGCGGATGTAATCATTATTGATACGGCAGGCAGACTTCACAACAAGAAAAATCTTATGGATGAGCTTAATAAAATCAGCCGTGTAATTGACAGAGAACTTCCAAACGCAAGCCGTGAAACTCTCCTTGTGCTTGATGCAACAACAGGTCAAAACGCCGTTAATCAGGCAAAAGATTTCAAGGAGGCAGCAGGCATTACGGGTATTATTCTCACAAAACTTGACGGCACGGCTCGTGGCGGTGTTGTTCTTGCAATCAACAACGAACTTGATGTTCCGGTTAAGTTTGTCGGTGTCGGCGAGCAGATTGACGATTTGCAACCGTTTGACGCAGAGGCATTTGCATCTGCAATGTTTGACATTAAACCAACTCACGATGACGACAGCACAATCGCCGATTTCATCAACGAAAGTGTAAAGACAGAGGAAGAACCGACAGAGGAGGATAAAAAGTAATGGATTTTATTCTTGCGACAAATAATATGAAAAAACTTGCGGAGATGCAGAGAATTCTCTCTCCGCTCGGCATAAATGTTGTCACAGCAAAAATGCTCGGAATTACTCTTCCGGAGGTCGTTGAGGATGGCGACACATTTGAGGCTAACGCAAAAATCAAGGCTGAATCGGCTTGCAAGATTACAGGACTTCCTGCCATTGCAGACGACAGCGGTCTTTGTGTTGATTACCTTGACGGTGCACCGGGTATTTATTCTGCAAGATTTGCAAATATCGAAGTTCACAACGGTGTGAATGTTGACAACGAAAAAAATGCAGACGATGAGGAAAACAACAATCTTCTTCTCAAAAAACTTGAGGGTGTTGAGGAAGCAAAGCGTACAGCATATTATGTTTGTGCCATTTGTTGTATTTTCCCTGACGGCAAGGAAATCACAGTAAGAGGCGAGTGCCACGGAACAATCGGCTTTGAGCGTGACGGCAACGCAGGTTTTGGATATGACCCGCTGTTCATCATCAACGGCAAATCGTTCGGTAAATATGAGGGAGAAGAAAAAGACAAGATTTCTCACAGAGGCAACGCATTAAGAAAGTTAACAAAGGAATTGGAGAATATTTTATGACATCAAAAGAAAGAGCGTCTTGGAGAGCAAAGGCAAATTCTCTTGAGGCTATTATACAAATCGGCAAAGAGGGCATCACCGACAATCTTATTACACAGATTGACGACACCCTTGATGTAAGGGAACTTATCAAAATTCGTGTTCACCTTGAAACTGCACCGCAAACACCAAAGGAGCTTGCACCGCAACTTGCAGAAAGACTTGATGCCGAGGTTATTCAGGTTATCGGCGGAATTATCGTTCTTTACAGAAAAGCCGATCCCGATAAAATTCAGGCAAAGAAAAAAGCAAGAGGTCAGGGCACGGCAAAAGCAAAGGCAAAGAAAAAAGTTAAGATTAAAGGTCTTCGTCAAAGACAGAGAGAAAAGGAAGCAAAGAATCCTTATGCTGTTTATGACCGCCCTCGTTATCGCAACGACCGTGACAAAAAGCAGGGTAACAGCCGATGAAAACAGGCATATTCGGCGGAGCGTTCAATCCGGTTCACAACGGGCATTTGGCACTTGCCGAGCAATACAAAAAAACACTTTCGCTTGACAGGATAATATTTATCCCGACTGCCAACCCACCGCATAAATCATCTGACGGATTAATTGACGGAAAGCACAGAATCAATATGCTGGGGCTTTGTGTCGGAGAGGATGAACTTGTCAGCGACATTGAATTTATGCGTGACGGCAAAAGCTACACATATCTTACGATTTGCGAATTGAAAGAAAAGTATCCCGATGATGAGTTTTACTTGATTGTCGGAGCTGACCAATTTTTCTATTTTGAAAAGTGGTATAAGTTTGAGGAAATACTTTCTGCTTGCAGGGTTGTCACTGCGGCACGAGAAAAAAATCAGTATGATGAAATGCTGGAGTTCAAGGCGGAACATCCAAGATTAAAGAATGTTGTTGTGTCGGAATTTGATGTTATCGACATTTCGTCATCACAGATTAGGAATATGATAAAAAACGGCGAGGATGTGTCTTACTATATCCCCGAAAGCGTAAATAGATATATAAAGGAGCACAGGCTCTATGTATGATTTTGAAAAGTACGAAAATTTGATTAAAAGCAGATTGTCCGAATATCGCTATACCCACAGTATGAATGTTGCGAAGCGGGCAAGGGAACTTGCAAAGATTTATTCTCTTGATGAGGATAAGGCGTATCTTGCGGGAATTCTGCACGACATCACCAAAGAAACGGATTATGCCGAGCAGGAAAAATATATGGATAATTTAGGTATTATCCCCACAGAACTTGAAAAAAGTAACAAATTAGTGTATCATCAAATTTCAGGGTCTTGCTATGTTAAGAGTGTTCTCGGCATTGATGACGAGGAAATTTTGAGCGCAATTCGTTATCACACAACGGGTCACGCAGAAATGACAGATTTTGAAATGGTGATTTATCTTGCCGATTTGACAAGTGCGGAGCGTAGCTATCCGGATGTTGAAAGTGTGAGAGAACTTGCCGATAATTCGCTTACAGATGCAATGCTTTGTGCCACTCGGTTTACGATAACCGATTTGGCAAACAAAAACAAACTGATTCATCCCGACACTCTTTATTGCTACAATTGGGTGCTCCAAAAGGCAATAATCAAACAGGCAGATTAAATAAAATACAGCAGGGCAGAGCCTTGCATACACAATATATAATGTTTATAATAAAGGAATGACTATGGACAAGGAAAATTATTTGGAAATTGCACAGATAGCCGTAAAGGCAATCGACAGCAAGCGTGGTGACGATATTGAAGTTATAAAGGTATCGGATATTACTGTTCTTACCGATTATTTTGTTATCGCAACAGCAAATTCAAACACACAGCTCAAGGCCATTGCCGATGAGGTTGAATATAAATTGTCAGAGGCAGGCTATGAGCCTCATCACATTGAAGGTGAACGCAGTGAGTGGGTTTGCCTTGACTATGCAGGCTGTGTAATTCACATTCTTCTCAAGCAACAGCGTGGTTTTTATCAAATCGAGCGTCTTTGGGAGGACGGCGAAAAAATTAACATTGACGATATTATTGTCAAAGAATAACAGTAAATAATTCCTATGGAGGACTGACATAATGGAATATAATTTTAAACAAATAGAATCAAAGTGGCAAAATGTTTGGTACACACAAAACACATTTGCCGCAAAGCAGGATTTCTCCTTGCCAAAATATTATTGCTTGGTAGAATTCCCTTATCCGAGCGGACAGGGCTTGCATGTTGGACACCCTCGTTCATACACAGCTCTTGATATTGTTGCCCGTAAAAAAAGACTTGAGGGTTACAATGTTCTTTATCCGATGGGTTGGGACGCTTTCGGACTTCCTACCGAAAACTTTGCCATCAAAAATCACATTCATCCGGCAGAGGTAACAAAGAACAATGTTGCTCACTTCAAACAGCAACTGCAATCTCTCGGCTTCTCATTTGACTGGACAAGAGAAATTAACACCACAGACCCATCTTATTACAAATGGACACAGTGGATTTTCCTCCAGCTTTTCAAAAAAGGCTTGGCATACAAAAAGGAAATGGCTGTAAACTGGTGCACATCTTGTAAGTGTGTTCTTGCAAACGAAGAAGTTGTAAACGGTGTTTGCGAGCGTTGCGGAAGTGAAGTTATCCGTAAGAAACAAAGCCAGTGGATGCTTAAAATTACAGAATATGCAGACCGTCTTGTAAAGGACCTTGATGATGTTGATTTCATCGACAGAGTAAAGACACAGCAACGCAACTGGATTGGTCGCTCAACAGGTGCAGAGGTTGATTTCGGCACAACTCTCGGCGACACTCTCACTGTATATACTACCCGTCCCGATACCCTTTTCGGTGCAACATATATGGTTATTTCACCGGAACATCCTTATATCGAAAAGTGGGCAGACAAACTCACTAATCTTGACGAGGTTCGCAAGTATCAGGATGAGGCTGCTCATAAGTCTGATTTTGAAAGAACAGAACTTAACAAGGATAAGACAGGTGTCAGACTTCAGGGTGTTATGGGTATCAACCCTGTTAATAATAAGGAAATTCCTATCTTCATTTCCGACTATGTACTTGTTTCTTACGGTACAGGTGCAATTATGGCTGTACCTGCTCACGACACTCGTGACTGGGAATTTGCAAAGAAGTTCGATCTTCCTATCATTGAAGTTGTTGCCGGCTCAGAGGTTGGCGTTGAAAACGAAGCGTTTACCGATTGCGCAACAGGTGTTATGACAAATTCCGACTTCCTTACGGGTATGTCTGTTGAAGAAGCTAAAAAAGCTATTACCGAATGGCTCACAAAAGAGGGCAAGGGTCACCAAAAAGTTAACTTCAAGCTCCGTGACTGGGTATTCTCCCGTCAAAGATATTGGGGCGAGCCGATTCCTATCGTTAAGTGCGAAAAGTGCGGTTATGTGCCTCTTGATGAAAGCCAACTTCCTCTCACACTTCCAAATGTAGAATCATATGAGCCAACCGACACAGGTGAATCACCGCTTGCAAAGATGACCGATTGGGTAAACACAACCTGTCCTTGCTGCGGCGGTCCGGCAAAGAGAGAAACCGACACAATGCCTCAGTGGGCAGGCTCATCATGGTATTTCCTCAGATATTGCGACCCACACAATGACAAGGAACTTATCTCAAAAGAAGCTGCTGAATATTGGACTCCTGTTGATTGGTACAACGGTGGTATGGAGCATACAACTCTCCACCTCCTCTATTCAAGATTCTGGCACAAGTTCCTTTACGACATAGGTGTTGTTCCTACTTCCGAACCGTATCAAAAGAGAACTTCTCACGGTATGATTTTGGGTGAGAACGGCGAAAAGATGTCAAAGTCAAGAGGAAATGTTGTTAACCCTGATGAAATCGTTGACACCTACGGTGCAGACACAATGCGTCTTTATGAGATGTTCATCGGTGACTTTGAAAAGGCTGCTCCTTGGAACTCTGATTCTATCAAGGGTTGTAAGAGATTTATCGAAAAATTCTGGAACCTTCAGGAAAAGGTTGTTGACGGCGACGAGTTCACTCCTGAAATGGAAGCTCTTATGCACAAGACAATCAAGAAGGTTACTTATGATATTGACAACCTCAAGGCTAACACAGCTATTGCGGCTATGATGACCTTGGTTAACGAGCTTTATGCAAAGGGTTGTAACAAGGCAGAACTTAAGACACTTACAATTTTGCTTAATCCGTTTGCACCTCATGTTACAGAGGAAATGTGGGATGTTATGGGCTTCGGCGGTATGGTTAATCAGGCAAAGTGGCCAACATACGATGAAGCAAAGACACAGGAAAACGATGTTGAAATCGTTATTCAGATTATGGGCAAGGTTCGTGCAAAGATTACTGTGCCTGTTGATATGGCAAAGGATGATGTTTTGGCAACAGCAAAGGCTGAACCAAAAATTGCAGAACTCCTTGACGGCAAGGAAATTAAAAAGGAAATTTATGTTCCGGGAAAACTTGTTAATTTCGTTGCACTTTAATTAAAAAACAGCCTCCTCTTGTCGTTGACGGAGGAGGAAAAACAGGGTGTTATGGAAGTTTTTAAAAATTTTTGAAATTTTTTCAATTTTATTGCAACACTTTTGAAGTTTTTTTGTACTATTATTATGAGAGAGATCTCAAAGAGGTGAATTTATGGCGGATCTTAACTTGGTAGTTAGATCTCGACAGGGTGACAGGGAGGCTTTTTCACAGCTGTACCTTGAATATAAAGACTCTCTTTACCGCTATGCGTGGTATAAGATTGGCGACCCTGATTATGCTATGGATGCCGTGTCCGACACTATGTTGGCAGCTCTCGAACAAATCGGAAAGCTAAAAAATCCAAAAGCGTTTTCCACATATTTGTTTCGTATTCACGCTGCCAGTTGTTCTCACTATGTGAAGGATGTCATCAAAGCAAAGGAAAGTGAAGATCTGTCCGAAGTCGAAAGCGGTCTTTCGGCGAATGACGGTGACTTTAAAGCACTTGAATTGCGAGAAGCGTTAGCCATACTGAATGATGTCGAAAAAGACATAGTTCTTCTTTCAGTATCAGGTTTTAACAGCAAGGAAATTGCCAAAGTCACCGGATATACCTCTGGAGCAACAAGGTCAAAGCTGTCAAGAGCATTGACCAAAATGCGTGATTTCTTGGAGGGTAAGTATGAAAAACAATGATTTTGACTTCATCAAAGCCAAGTTTGATGAAGCACGGGTTGAAGTGCCCGATGAGCTCGACAAAAGAGTGCAATCAAAATTGAATAATGTACGCCCTGTGAAGATACAATTCAGACAATCAACTGCGTTCAAGGCAGGAATGAGTATAGCGGCGTGCATCGCCGTTTTTGTTATGGTTATCACAACCGTAAATGTTTCGGATATTGATTATAGAATCAGATCAGACGAGGCAACAACCTCTGCAAGCTCACTTGAAAATTTTGATAGCTACGATAAGGTAGAAAAATATATCAAAAAGAGCCAGAAAAAAAGAAACGGCTATAATTCTGTGGCAAAAGGAGAACCGTCTCCCGAATTGATTCAGTATATGGAATCGGCGTCTTCAACATCATCAATGCCGAATTCCGAAAGCGCCGAAACCTATGTTCAGGAAAAAGGCGTTGACGAAGCCGATATTATCAAAACAAACGGTAACGACATTTATTACATCAATCGTTCATTTGACGAGAAAGCGGGTGTTGATACTCGCAAAGTCAATGTGATTGAAACTAAAAACGGTCAATCATCTGTTGCAAACACCATTGATTTTAATGATACAGACAGCGTCATTGAAGATATGTTTGTGTCTGATGAAAAACTTGTTGTAAATTGCACCAGTTTTTCAAGTCCAACGGTGAACACAAAGGGTGCAGCTTATCACAATGCAACCAAGGCAATAGTTTATGATATAAGCGACAAAGAAAATCCTACCGAGATTAATTCATTTGAACAATCGGGTGCTTATGTTTCATCAAGGCTTGTTGGCGATGTGTTTTACATTGTGTCAAGCTATGATATCAGTTTGGCATCAACGGTTAAGGATTATATTCCGTCAACCTGTACGGGCAATGATGAAGCAGACAAGCTGAATGCAAATGACATTTATTATGCTAAAAACGGAGTCGGCACAAACTATATTGTTGTGACTGCTCTTGATGTAAACACTTGTGAAACTGTCGGCACAACAAAGGCTGTGCTCGGTTGCGGAGAGGATGTTTACAGCAATAAAGATTATCTCTATGTTTATGGCTACGACCTTAACGACAAAGAACCAAACACCACAATTGCAAAGATTTCGCTCAAAGACGGAGTTAAGTTCTGCGACTATGTAAAAATTAAGGGCACTGTAAACAATCAGTATTCCTTTGCCGAAAAGGACAATCATCTTTGTGTGTTCACAACTCAAATGATTAAAGACAAGGAAAACAACTATCTTTATGTTTTTGATTCAAACTTAAAACAGATTTATAAGTCAGAGGCTTTTGCAAACGGTGAGAACATAAAAGCGGTGAAATATGTTGATAATTATGCGTATGTAATCACATATGAAAACACTGACCCGCTGTTTATTATCAATCTTTCAAATGTGAAAAAGCCGAAATTTATGGGCAATGTTGAAGTTGACGGCTTTTCGTCTATGCTTGTAAATGTTGGCGGTGATCAACTTCTCGGAGTTGGATATAACACATATTTTGATGATGATAATACCGAACGAACAGACGGACTGAAGCTTGTTTTGTTTGATGTTTCTGACCCGCTTGAACCAAAGGTGCTTGATGAAAGAGTTTATCGCACGGTTTCAAGTGAGGCACAGTATAATCCAAAAGCTCTTGTTGAAAACAAAGAAAAGGGATATTATGCTGTTCCTGTTGTAAATGACAAAAACACTCAAAAGGGTGCAATTGTTGTATCTGTAAAGGACGGCAAGATTGTAGAAAAAGAAAACTACACTTCAAAACTCAAAAAAAGCTCGTATGGCGGAATGAATACAAGAGTTACTTATGTAGGTGATTATTATTATCTGCTTGATAACGAACTTGATGTTTCGTCATTCAAATTAAAATAAAATTAAAAGCGGATTGCGTTCAACTTCATTGAAGTCTAAATCGCAGTCCGCTTTATTTTTGCTTTAGTTAATTCGGGTTATTAATTAGCCGAAATATCTCTTGAGAAGTCCCTCAAATGCCTTGCCGTGGCGAGCTTCATCACGAGCCATCTCGTGAACTGTGTCGTGGATTGCATCAAGGTTTGCTTTCTTTGCAAGGAGAGCAAGTTGAGTCTTGCCTTCTGTTGCGCCTCTTTCAGCAGCAACTCTCATTTCAAGGTTCTTCTTTGTTGAATCAGTTACAACTTCGCCGAGCATTTCTGCAAACTTTGCAGCGTGCTCTGCCTCTTCATAAGCTGCCTTTTCCCAATAAAGACCGATTTCAGGATAACCCTCACGGTGTGCAACTCTTGCCATTGCAAGGTACATACCAACTTCTGAACATTCACCGTTGAAGTTGTCACGAAGACCCTTTACGATTTCTTCGTCAACACCGTCAATGATGCCAACCTTGTGTTCTGCTGCCCACTCGTTGCTTGCGTTTTCATCTCTAACAGCCATTTTGGCACCGCAGAGAGGACATACATCGATTGGTTCGTCACTTTCGTAGCCACATACAGGGCAATAATACTTCTTTTTCATTTCAAATACTCCTTTATTTTAAAAAATTATTTTTGTTTGCATTTCGGGCAAAAGCCACTGAAATACACATCTTTTGTTTTTGTTTCAAAATCATCAATGCCTGTGCACTTGATGTCATCAATCAAAAAGTCAAAAATTTTGTTGCATCCGTTGCACCTGAAGTGACCGTGCAGTTTGGTGTCTGCATCGTATCGGATGCGTTCATTGTCAATCTTGATAGCCAATATCAATCCTTCTTTTTCAAGCGACTGCAACACATTGTATATCGTAGTTCTTGAAGTGTTGGGATTTTCTTTTAGCATAAATTGATATACTTCTTCAACATCGGGGTGAGTTGGATGTTCACTCAGATATTTGTATATCGCAATACGCTGTGGGGTGGCTCTGTAAGAATGACTCCTGAACATCTTTTGAATTTGAGTTTCAGTCATTTCCGTCACCTACATTGTAATGATTACAATCTAACTATACACAACTTTCACTCGTTTGTCAATACTTTTTTGAAAAATATTTCAAAATTTGCGACAGATTTTAATATTGTTATGAAATTTAAATGATATTGACAAAAATATCACAAAGTATTGTCAATTGTGACAAAGTTCACTAATAAACATTGACAAAAAAATTAACATCTATATAATGTAATATAGGCGATGCAATAAAAGCAGTAACCGTTTTAAACTTTTATATTTAGAGAGGTAAAGAAATATGTCAAGAGTATATAACTTCAGTGCCGGTCCGTCAACACTTCCTGTAAGCGTTTTGGAAAAAGCAGGCGCAGAGATTATGGATTATCATGGTAGTGGTCAATCTGTTATGGAAATGAGCCACCGTTCAAAATGGTTTGACGATATTATTAAAGAAGCAGAAAAGCTTATGAGAGAACTTTACAAAGTTCCGGACAACTACAAGGTATTGTTTTTGCAAGGCGGTGCTTCAGCACAGTTTTCTGCCATTCCGCTCAATTTTATGAACGGATCGGGCAAGGCAGATTATATTATTACAGGTCAATGGGCTAAAAAGGCTTTTCAGGAGGCTCAAAAGTACGGCGATGTTGTTGCCGCCGCTTCTTCAGCCGATAAGACTTTTACATATATTCCAAAGACAAAGCCTGAAGATTTCAGAGATGATGCAGACTATGTATATATTTGTATGAACAATACAATTTATGGTACAGTTTATAAGGAATTGCCTCCGGTTGGCGACAAGGTACTTATTGCCGATGTTTCGTCATGTGCTCTTTCCGAACCTCTTGACATCAGCAAATTCGGCGTTGTATACTTTGGTGCTCAAAAGAATGTTGCTCCTGCCGGTTTGGTTGTTGTTATCGTTCGTGAGGATTTGCTCGGCAACGCAAGAGATATTTGCCCTGTTATGATGAACTACAAAATTCAGGCAGATGCAGATTCACTTTACAACACTCCTCCATGCTGGACAATTTACATCTGCAAGCTCGTTCTTGAGTGGATTAAGGAAGAATTCGGCTCACTTGAAGCAATGAAAGCTCATAATGAAAAGAAAGCCGCTATTCTTTACAACTTCCTTGACAATTCAAAGATGTTCCACGGTACGGTTGTTCCTGAGGACAGAAGCCTTATGAATGTTCCGTTTGTAACCGACAGCGATGAACTCAATGCAAAGTTTATCAAGGAAGCAACAGAAGCAGGCTTTGTAAACCTTAAAGGCCACAGAACCGTTGGCGGTATGAGAGCTTCTATCTACAATGCTATGCCAATCGAGGGCGTAGAAAAGCTTGTAGAATTTATGGCAAAATTCGAGAAAGAAAATCAATAATTTTCGAGTTATATAGAGGTATATAATATGTATAATATTAAATTGTTAAATAAGATTTCAAATGTCGGTCTTGCAAAGTTTGACACAAAAGAATTTGCATATTCCGATGATATGGAAAATCCGGATGCAATTATGGTGCGTTCGGCATCAATGCACGATATGGAAATGCCTGAATCACTCCTTGCAATTGCAAGAGCCGGTGCAGGTACAAACAACATTCCTGTTGCAGATTGTGCAAACAAGGGCATTGTTGTTTTCAACACACCGGGCGCAAATGCAAACGCAGTTAAGGAACTTGTTGTTTTGGGTATGCTTTTGTCATCAAGAAAGGTAACAAAGGCTATTGATTGGTGCAAAACAATCAAGGATGAAGGCGACAATGTAGGCAAAACCGTAGAAAAGGGTAAGTCTGCATTTGCAGGTCCCGAACTCAAGGGCAAAACTCTCGGCGTTATCGGACTTGGTGCTATCGGCAGACTTGTTGCCGAGGCTGCGGTTGACCTTGGTATGGATGTAATCGGTTACGACCCGTATTTGCCTGAGGACGCAGTTCTTAAAAAGGGAATTACTGTTAATAATAATTTGGACGAAATTTTCCCTGTTGCCGATTATATCACGGTTCATGTTCCGCTTACACCGGACACAAAGCATATGATTAACCGTGAGTCAATCGAAAAGATGAAGGACACCGTTCGTATTATGAACTTTGCCCGTGGCGACCTTGCAGACAGCGACGCTGTTATCGAGGCTCTTGATGAGGGCAAAATGGCTTGCTATGTAACCGACTTCCCGGATGCAAAGCTTATCGGTGTTGACGGAGTAATTGCCATTCCTCACCTCGGTGCATCAACTCCTGAAAGTGAAGAAAACTGTGCTGCTATGGGTGCGCAGGAACTTATTGATTATCTTGTTGACGGCAATATCAAGAATTCTGTTAATATGCCACCTGTATTTATGCCGAGAACCGGTGTCGCTCGTGTAACAATCATTCACAAAAATCAGCCAAATATGATTGCAACAATTACAGACACATTCTCAAAGGACGGTGTTAACATCGCATCATTTGAGGACAAGAGCAGAGGCGACATTGCTTACTCAATCATTGAGTGCGACAGTGATGTAACAGACGCTGCTGCAAAGGAAATTGAGGCTATTGACGGTGTTATCCGTGTTCGTGTAATAAAGTAATTATTATATAATTTGAGTATTTAATTGAGTATTTAAAAAGCACCTTGAACTGCTTAGGTTTAAGGTGCTTTTACTGTTATTGATTATCTTTTCTTTGGCGTTTCTTGTGCTTTTCAGCAAGTTCGTCAAGGTGTTCTTTTCGCTTTTCAACGATTTCTTCGTGGTAATCGTGGAGCTTGCGGTAAAGTTCGGGTTGCCTGTCACGAAGCAGGTGCATATGTTCGTGACGGCGGTCGCGGAAGTTTTTGAACGCTTCCTCGTCCTCTTCTTTTACATATTGGTACAGAGCTTCTCGGCGTTCCTCAATTTGCTTTGCAAGTTTGTCTTCGTCGATTCCTGTTGATTTTGAAAGTTCACTCAAATGTAATTCGAGCGATTCAAGAAGAATGTCTTCATCAAACGAGCCGAGTCCGGACCATAGGTCTGTGAGTTCGAGCAGGCTTTTTTCATCAAGATTTGCATTTCTTGCATTTTTGAGAATATCCTCGGTGTAGGTTTCAATTCGTTCCTCAGCCGAGTCGCCGAAAGCCCATTCAAATTCGTGCAGTAACTGCTCTTTAAAGTTTGGTGCAACGGTTGTTTCGCTGTCGTTTTCGCCGAGTTCAAGCTCATACGGCTTTTGAATACCTTGTGCACGGAGTGCCGCCGATATTGTTCGTCTTACTCCGCCCTCTTCTATTATGTGACCCAAGTCAAGCTGTCTGAGTTCATTATTGAGAGCGTGCGAATGCTCCGTTAAGTAAAAACGAATTCCGTTTTGCTTTAGCTTTGTATATATGCCCTCAAGTGTTGTCGCACCCGTTGTGTCTATGCTTCCGATACTGCTTGCATCAACTATTACGCATTTTGTGTCGGGCTTTACGGAATTTTCTATGTCTTCTCTGAATTCTTTTACATTTGCAAAAAACAGATTTGCTCTGAAGCGGTATATAACAACATTTTTAATCGGTCTTGCATTTTCATTCGTGTTCAAATCAAAGAAGCCGCCTCTGTTCGGTACAACTCCCAAAAATGAGCGTGGCGGATTACTTTCACGAATTACGACATTTACAAAAGAAAGAATAACACCGATGATAACGCCGTAGATTGTGCCGAAAATCAGCACTCCGAAAAATGCGGCAAGGAAGATGAAAAATTCTTTTTTGTTGATTTTGCGCAACTTTTTTGCGAGGTCAAATTCTATTGCACCCAGCAAAGCCGATATAACGATTGCCGTTAATACTGGCACGGGCAAATACTGAATAAATCCTGTGCAAAATGTTACGATAACAAGCATAATAACGGCGGCGGTAATTGATGTTACCTGACTTTTGCCGCCAAATTGATTGTTCATTGAACTTCTTGAAACACTGCCGTTAACAGGGCAACAGCCGACTGCAGAAGCCGAAATGTTGCACAGTGCAAATGTGAGCACCTCGTTGTTGTCGTTGATTTTGTAATCGTTCCTTATTGCAAAATTATTTTCTGACAGCAGGGTTTCTGCCATTATAACAACGGCTATTGTGAGCGACAACCCCATGCCTTTTATCGGACTGACAGCCGAAAAATCAAGCAGGCTGAAGTTATCAAGGCTGTTTGTAACCTTGGGCAGTGTGCTGATTTCAAACGGCGTGCAGTAGTTAAAGAAGTACTGAAGTACACCTGCCGCAATCATGATGAGTACCGGCATAGGAAACTTCGGTGCAAATTTTTTGCATATCAAAATCAAAGCAAGCGTTGTAAGTCCGAGTATAAGCGACGGCAAGCTGAAATTGAGCTTTGCCTGTTTAACTATGTGAACCGCAAGTTCGTGGATTTCGCCCGTGCCGGATACGCCGCCGAAAAGTTTTGGTATTTGCATAAGTATGATTGTTGTGCAAATTCCGCTGATAAATCCGCCCATAACAGGAGTGGATACATATTCGGTGAGCCGTCCTGCCTTGAATATGTAAAATAAAAACAGCCATATGCCCGTATAAAATGCAAGGAGGGGTACCGCCTTTTGTGCATCTTCGCTGCCTGCCGATATGCCGAGAGTTGCAAGCACTCCGCCTACCAATGCCGCAGGTGCCGCATCAACACCGAATATAAATTGCGGCGATGAAGAGAACAACGCAAATATTATCACCGGCAGTATTGAGCCGTACAGTCCGTATATTGGCGGCAGTCCCGCAATTTGTGCATATCCCATTGATATCGGAATAGACACAAGTGCAATGATTATGCCGCTTATTATGTCATTTGGCAAGGTTTTGAACCTTGCTTTTTTCAGTCCACCAAACATTATAACATCATCTCGTTTATTTTTTTAGTCTTGCTTCAACCCTGTAAATAGGGAAGCCTTGTGAAGAAAATCTTGCTTCGTATTCCGTTACAATATTGCCCTCAAAATCGCTGTTGTGCAAGTCTAAGCTGATGTTTGAAAGTTCAAATCCGTTTTTGCTGAAACTTTCAAGCGAAAATTCAAAGAAGTGCATATTGTCTGTCTTTTGGAAAATCGCTGCATCCTCGGTCATAAGCTCTTTGTAGATGCCCAAAAATCTGTCTGCCGTCAGTCTGTGGCAGGCGTGGCTCTTTTTTGGATATGGGCAAGAGAAGTTCAGGAATATTAATCCGATGCTGTGTGCCGGCAAATATGACGGCAGATATTCGGCTGCGCAGTCCAAAAATTTGATGTTTGTCAAGTTCTCTGCCTTTGCTTTTTCACAAGCCGTGCAGATTACATCTCTTACCTTTTCAACGCAAATGAGGTTGATGTCGGGATTTTGCTTTGCGTATGTAACACCGAATGTGCCCATACCACAGCCGACTTCAAGATATACAGGATTGTCGTTGCCAAAAAGTTCTTTCAAATCAAGAAGGTGTTTTTCGTTTTCAACATCGTTGAAGTTCAAACTGTCGTTTCTCAATGTGATTAGGTAATTGCTAACCTTTTCAAGTCTTTCGTCAAGGTTCTTTTTGTGTCGCATTCTCATAGTTTTTACCGTTCCTTAATTATCGTAATTTTAGTTTGTAATAGATTTCAACACCCTTTAAAAAGGCATATAAAATAGCGTACAAAACCGCCTGATGTCCAAGATAGAACCACAGGCTGTTTCGTCCCACAAAGGCAAGCACCTTTGAATGTTTTTTGTATGTCCAACTCGGGAATTTTCCGTCTTTGGCATATTCGCCTAAAAACGCTCCAATCAAAAACATAAACAGCCACGGGAAAAGTGCAAAGTAGTCCGCACTTTCAAAACTGTTGTTGAATATTCCGAGTGGCATAAGTGCGTTTGTTGACGGTGTCGGCAATTTTATTAAACCGAATAAAAGACTGCCGGAGCTTATTCCGTATGTTGCCGAAAACAGCAAAGCACAGATGAGCACTCCTATTCGTGCATCGATTTTTTCTATCAACGGCATTGCCAATCCCGTGATTATCATACAAGCACCCAGGCAGTGAAGTATGCCAAAATATATTTTTGCTCCGTCAATTCCCATCAATCTTGGCATAATAACAACCGTTACAAAGGTGATGACTAAACCGGCACCGAATACGATTAATCCTCGCTTGACTGCGTTTCGTGACAGTCGTGAGCATATGCCCGATATGATGATGAATATTGCCCAAAAAATCGGCTGAACGGTGCACAGCTCGTTGAATATCTTGTATCCCCAATCAAGCTGAAGTATGTCGCCTACATCCAAAAAGAAGTGGTGCACAATCATTGCCAAGATTGCAAAGCCCCTCAACTCGTCAAGCAATTCTATTCTTTTTTTCTTTGCTTCCATATTTCACTCCGTTTGATTATTAAGTATATAATATATCATTTAAAAAATATTGTAAATATAAATTTTATATGTTATTATAACATTGTATATTACAACTTGAGGTACAGGTTAATGAAAACATATAATGTATTGCAATACGGCGCAAAGGGTGACGGCAAAACAAACGATGCCTTTGCTATTCAGCACGCTATTGATGATTGCACAAAAAACGGAGGCGGTCAGGTTGTTTTGCCATCGGGCAGAGTTTATTACAGCGACTCAATTAAGCTCAAGGCAAATGTTGACTTGCATATCCAAAAAGGTGCAAGACTAAAGGCTACAAGCAACATTGACGGATATATCCGCCCAAATAAATTGATAAACGATCCCAAAACCGCACTTATCGGCAACCCTGTGACAGGCAAGCCGAGTTTTGTGTTCATCTATGCTTATGAAGCGGATAATTGCACAATCAGCGGAGAGGGAACTATTGATGCAAACGGTCACGCATTTGTTCAGCGAAAGGACAGATACTATGTGACGGGGGACTTTTATCCTCGCCCAACCGTTATGTATGTTGAAAAAAGCAATCACATCACATTCAAGGAATTCACGGTTGTTGACGCTCCGTTTTGGACTCTTCATCCGGCAGGCTGTGATGATGTGTTGATTGACAGAATTCGTATTCTCAACGATTTGGATGTTGCCAATTCCGACGGTATCGACCCCGACCATTGCAGCAATGTGCGAATCCTGGGTTGTCATGTGACTTGTGCGGATGATTGCATTTGCCTCAAGGCAAGCAAAGGCAATGCAGAATACGGTCCGTGCGAAAATATTATTATTGACGGTTGCACTCTTGTTTCAACCTCTGCCGCAATCAAAATCGGTACAGAAGGTGTCGGCGATTTCAGAAATGTTATTGTTTCAAACTGTATTATTTCACGCTCAAACAGAGGTCTTTCAATCCAAATTCGTGACGGCGGTTGTGTTGAAAATGTTTCGTATTCAAATATTATTATCGAAACACGCAGATTTTGTCCTGATTGGTGGGGCACGGCAGAGCTTGTTGTAATCACCACCTTTAATCGTGATGAAAACACAAAGAGCGGTTCAATTAAAAATATTAGATTTTTCAATGTCATCGCAAAGGGCGAAAACGGCGTTCTCATCCACGGAAATGCCGAAAATATCATTGAAGATGTCACATTTGAAAATTGCAAAATCACCCTCACCAAAACATCAAAATGGGATTGCGGAATGTACGATTTGCGTCCTTGCCTTGATTGGGGAGTTGAAAAGTATGATAATTCCGCATTTTTCATCAGATATGCCAAAAATGTGCTTATTGAAAAAACACAAACAATGTGGGGCAATCTTTGCGACAGCTACAAGCACGCAATAGATGCCGAAAATGTAGAAAATCTTGAGCTTGTCAGATTTGACGGCAAGGCGGCTTCTCCGCTTGTTGACGATATAAAGCTCAATAATGTAAAAATAGTAAAATAATCGGAGGTATTATATTATGATAGAAATGAAAGGTTACAGAATTAATTCGCTTGAATTTGAAAACAAGGTTGAAAACGGAACTCAGTTGAAGCTCCAAAACCATGTAAAGTACAATGTGAATTATATTGATTCGGAAAATACATGCAAAGGCAATCTTCACTTCAGAGTGGAGGATGCGGATATGCAACCGTTCGAGATTAATATCGAGATGGAAGCAGTGTTTACATTTGAAGATTCAGATGAAAAGCCGGACATCCATGTTGAGTCATTTGACCAGATTTTCCCATTCGTTCGCCAAATTATCAATAATACAACATCAATGGCAGGTATGCCGGGCCTTTTGATTCCTATGATGAAGCTCAATAGGGACACTGTTGCTGTTGGCAAGCCTGAAAATAACGATGACGGAGAAATGCTTAACTAATGGCTGATTTGTGTGATACTTGTTGGTACAATATTTATGACGAGGAAGCCGACACAAATATGTGCGACCTCCAGCTTGACCAAGACGAATACGGCGAGCTTCTCATTCGTGAGCGTCAGGGCAAGCCGTGTAAATATTACCGAAAGGATGTCGGAGAATACGGCATTGTAAGAAAACAAAATTAAAAAATTATCCTCTTTGTTTCTGATTTGAACAGAGAGGATTTTTGCTTTTATTTTTGTATTTCCTATTGACATTGACATATAATATGGTATAATACAGTTGAACATATGAATAGTTGTTCATATGTTGAATGATTAAATTTAAGAAATTGAGGGTATAACAATGAAAAAAACATACAAGATTGATGTGGATTGTGCAAACTGTGCCAACAAAATGGAGGATGCAGCAAACAAGGTTGACGGTATTGCAACTGCAACCGTAAATTTTATGCTCCTCAAAATGATTGTTGAATTTGAAGAGGGTGCAGACGAAAAGAAAACCATGAAGCAGGTTCTCAAGGCTTGCAGAAAGGTTGAAGATGATTGCGATATTTTCTTCTAAATCAAGTTAGGAAGTGACTTTATGAGCAGAAAACAAAAAAAGATGCTTGTTCGCATCATTGTGACGGCTGTACTGTTTGCAGGTTTGTTTGTGTTCGAAAAATTTGTTCCGATAACAAGCAGAATTCTGCGTCTTGCCGTTTATATGGTGCCGTATCTTGTGATTTCTTATGACATTCTCAAAAAAGCATTTAAGGGCATAATTAAGGGTCAGGTGTTTGATGAAAACTTCCTCATGGCTGTTGCGTCTGTCGGTGCCGTTGCAATAGCGGTGTATGAAAACGGCTCGTATAACGAAGCTGTTGCCGTTATGCTTTTTTATCAAATCGGCGAGTTGTTCCAAAGCTATGCTGTCGGCAAAAGCAGGCGAAGTATATCCGAACTTATGGACATTCGTCCGGATTATGCAAATATCGAGGTTGACGGCAAAATCAAACAGGTTGACCCTGATGAGGTTGAGGTTGGCTCAATTATTGTTGTGTCGGCAGGCGAAAAAATCCCTATTGACGGCGTGATTGTTGAAGGCTCAACAACTCTTGACACTTCTTCTCTCACCGGCGAGAGCGTGCCGAGAAATGCAAAAGAAAATGACGATGTCATCAGCGGATGTATCAATCTTTCCGGCACTGTCAGAATTCGCACAACAAAGCCGTTTGGCGAGTCAACCGTGTCAAAAATTCTTGATCTTGTTGAAAATTCGTCATCAAAAAAATCAAAGAGCGAACAGTTTATTTCAAAGTTCGCAAGGATTTACACTCCGGCGGTTTGCGGCGGTGCACTTGCACTTGCATTGATTCCGCCTGTTGTCAGCCTGATTATCGGCAAAGAGGCAATGTGGCTCACTTGGATTTATCGTGCGTTGACATTCCTTGTAATCAGCTGTCCGTGTGCACTTGTTATTTCTATTCCGCTTTCATTCTTTGCAGGCATCGGCGGTGCTTCAAAGGAGGGCGTGCTTGTAAAAGGTTCAAACTATCTTGAAACACTTTCAAAAACAAAAATCGTTGTGTTTGACAAAACGGGCACTATGACAAAGGGCAAATTTGAAGTAACGGAAATTGCTCCGGTCGGCATTGACAGAGATGAGCTTCTCCGATTGACGGCGTATGCAGAGAGCTATTCATCCCACCCAATCAGCAGGTCAATCAAGGATGCTTACGGTAAAGAAATTGACGCTTCAAAAATTTCTGATGTAAACGAAATCAGCGGTTATGGTGTCCTTGCGGTAGTGGACGGCAAAAAGGTTGCGGCAGGCAACAGCAAACTTATGGATAAATTAGGTGTGGAACACACCGTTTGTGACAAGGTCGGAACAGTTGTTTATGTTGCTGTTGACGGCAAATATTGCGGATATATTCTCATTTCCGATGCACTCAAGCCGACTTCGGTTTCTGCTGTAAAGGCTATGAAAGACTGCGGAGTCAGAAAAACCGTTATGCTCACAGGTGATTCAAAGAAGGTCGCCGATGCAGTTGCAAAAGAACTCGGTGCAGACGAGGTATACAGCGAACTTCTTCCTGCCGACAAGGTTAGTCAGGTTGAGCGACTTCTTGCAGATAAAGGCGAAAAGGAAAAACTTGCCTTTGTCGGTGACGGCATCAACGATGCGCCTGTTTTGTCGAGGGCTGATATAGGCATTGCAATGGGTGCACTCGGTTCGGACGCTGCCATTGAGGCTGCCGATATTGTTCTTATGGATGACGACCCAATGAAAATTTCAAAGGCAATCAAAATTTCATCTAAGTGCCTCAGAATTGTAAACGAAAACATTTATTTTGCACTCGGCGTCAAGGCTTTGTGCCTGATTCTCGGCGCTGTCGGAATTGCGAATATGTGGGTTGCAATTTTTGCCGATGTCGGTGTAATGGTTATTGCAGTTCTCAATGCTATCAGAGCACTTTCGGTAAAGAAACTTTAATACAAAATCAGGGATGTGTTTAGTGAACACATCCTTAATTTTTTTAAAAAAGTCTTGAATGAAACGGGTTTTGGGGTTATGATATAAATATACTGTTTGAAAGGATTTTTTTGCTATGAACAGCCATGTTGAACAAAGACGGGCGTTTTTGATAGACTTTGCATTTGTTGCAGTTATTTTGGCACTTATTTATGTGTTTTTTAAATTTCTGTTTTGGATAACAGCACCGTTTTTGCTGTCGTTTTTCTTTGCAGTAATTCTCCAAAAACCGCTTCGTTATCTTGATAAAAAAACAAACAAAAAGGCGCACACCTTTTGGTCGATTTTTTTGGTAGTGGTTTCTATCGCAGTTATCATCGTGCCTCTTTCATTTATTTTTGCGGCAATTTTCGGAAAAATATCCGACTTCATCAATTATCTTGTCGAACAGTTGAGTGACATTTCATCTTTTCTGTCAACGGTGGAAAATTGGGTGCTCAACACCTTGCAGTTCTTGCCAAAGACAGTGTATAGTTCGGTGTCAACAACAATTATCCAATGGTTCGACAAACTTCAGCCTGATGCTGCCGCAGGTGCTGCTTCTTCGGCAGGGCTTCTTTCAAATCTTGATTTGAGCCATCTCACAAACAAGCTCACTTCGGGTGTTTCTAATGTTTACTCGGTTGTAAAAGGCGTTCCGTCAATTCTTATCGGTGTTGTTATCGGTGTTGTTGCTTGGATACTTTTCACAAAAGATTACGATTATATTGTAAGATTTATACAAAGACAGCTCCCTGATGACAAAAAGAATGTGCTTGTTGAATTCAAGCAGGTTTTCTCAAAAACAATTCTCACAATGTTCAAGGCTTACGGCATAATTATGTGCATAACCTTCAGTGAATTGTTCCTTGGATTCTCAATTCTTTCTTTGATGGGAATTATGAAAAACAGCTACTTTGCTGTTATTGCACTTGCAATCGCCGTGTTCGATATTTTGCCTGTTGCGGGTTCCGGCGGTATCCTCATTCCGTGGGCATTGTTCTCGCTTATTTACGGCAATTACAAGCAGGCTGTCGGACTTATCGTGTTGTATGTTATCATCACCGTAATTCGTCAGTATATCGAACCGAAGATTGTCGGCAGTTCACTTGGAGTTCACCCTATTGTAACTCTTATGGGTCTTTATTTTGGACTTAAACTTTTCGGTTTTATCGGTATGTTCCTTGTGCCGTTGACCGTTATGACGCTCAAAGCGTTTAATGATGCAGGCAGAATTAATATTTGGAAAACCTCACCTGAAAAGGAAGCCGAGCCTCCAAAAAAAGAAAAGAAACAGAGATTAAAATCAAAAACTAAATAATGAATAAGAATAACCTCTCCTATTGAATTAGGAGAGGTTATTGTTTTGCTGTGTTGTTTTATTATTTAACCTGCAAAGCTTGATCAATGAGCTTTTCAAGTGTCTTTGCTTGATTCTTTTCGGTAATTGCACCAACGATTGGTTCGCCTACAATGTTGCCGTTCTTGTCAACAACATATGTTGTTGGGTATGAGAAAATGCCTGATGTGAACTTGCCTGCATCGCTGTTTGAATTAAACCAGATGTTCTTGTAGGTTACACCCTTTTTGGAGAGGATGTCCTTTGCATCGGAAATTGCTGTCTTGTCGCCGTCAAGTGTGAATGTGTTGATGCCGACAACTTGACCGCCTTTTTCTGCAAGTTTCTTGTTGAGTGCTTCCAATTCAGAAAGTTCGCCGACACATGGCTTGCAAGTGCTGAACCAGAAGTTAACAACTGTTACATTGCTGTTTGCGAAAAGCTCGCTGCTCTTTACATCGTTGCCGTCAAGGTCCTTGCCTTCAAATGACGGAAAACTTGTTGCGTCACCGCTGTCTGAAACAACGCCGTTACTGTCTGCCGGCACGCTGTCGCCGTTTGAAGGTGCGTTTGCACATTCAGGATATTTTTGTTCCAAGATTGTGAGCTTGCCCTCAATTTCCTTGATTTGTTCTGCACCGGCAACGACTTTTTTGTATTCTTCGTCTGTGAATTGGTCTTTTGCACCCTCGATTGTCTTGAGGAGGAAGTCGCCGTAGTTTGTGCCGTCCTCAATCATTGGATTTTCTTTGTTTGAAGCTAAAAATACTTTTTCCCAAAGTTTTTTGTCTGTTGACAAAATTTCGTTCTCTTTTTCCATAAGCTGATTGTAGAGCTTTGAAGCCTCATCAGCATTGTTTGGCTCTGTTGCCATCAAGGTTGAAATGCTTGAATCTGTTGATTGTTCTTCGCCTTTGTTGTCCTTTGATGTTGAGCAAGCAATAAGGCTGATTGCCAACACAGAAACCAATAATACTACTGTCAAGATTTTTGAAAGTTTTGAAAACTTCATAATTATTCCTCCGTTATAATTCCTCTTTTGTTTCATTTTTGTTTGTTTTGTTTTCGATTTTTGCGTTTTCGTCTACTGTTTTTCCAAGCAAGCCAAAGCCGTATTGAAAGCTGACTGCTTCGGTAGGACAGGCACTTATGCACTTTCCGCATCGGATACATTCGGTGCTGTTAGGTGTTTTTGTAACATCAACATCCATTTTGCACACCTTTGCACATTTTCCGCACGAAACGCATTTGTGCTCGTCTACCTTCATCCCAAACAGCGAAACCTTGTTGAACAGTGCATAGAATGCACCGAGCGGGCAGAGCCATTTGCAGAACGGTCTGTAAAACAGCACGCTCAAAACGACTACCGAAATCAGCACAACAAGTTTCCACGAAAACAGTTTTCCCAATGCCGAGCGGATACCCTCGTTGACTGCCGAAAGCGGCAACGCACCCTCAAGCACACCTTGCGGACATATGTATTTGCAGAAATACGGGTCGCCCATCCCCAAATCATTTACTATGAGCACCGGTAATAAAACAACTGCAAACAGCAGTACTGCATATTTGATATATGTCAGTGGCTTGAGTTTTTTTGTTGAGAGCTTCTTGGTCGGGATTTTGTGCAGTAAATCCTGCAACCAACCAAACGGACACAAAAATCCACAGATGAAGCGTCCGAGCAGAACTCCCAACAAAATGAGAAATCCTGTTATATAATAGGAAAACTTATATTTTGACGAGCCGACTACCGCCTGAAATGAGCCGATTGGGCAAGCACCCGATGCGGCCGGACAGGAATAGCAGTTCAGACCCGGCACACAAACGGCCTTGCCTTTGCCTTGATAAATTCCGCCTTTGACGAAATTCGGCAGATGAATGTTTGTGAGCAATGTCGCTCCTGCCTGAATCCATCCACGAAACTTGGCTAATCGGTTAGATGCCGAATGTTTTTTCTTATTATGGTTTTTATTCTTTGTTTTCTTTTTATCCAATTCCTACACACTCCAAACACAGCTTGATTGCCTTGCTGAGCACAGTTTCAACCTCGCCACGCATTGCTCCGAAACCTAACATAACTGCTCCGGATATAAGCAATACAGCCTGTGATAAAGCCTTTTTGACTCTGGTCAATTCAATCACTCCTTCCATATTTTGGTGTCATTGTAGCACATCAGATATAAAATTTTCGTTAAGAACAGAAATTTAACATAGATTTTATGTTTTTGTGCTATAATTAAAATTGGAAATAAATTTTAAAGCAAGGAGAGTTTTTATGCACATTTTAGTTGTTGAGGATGAAAGAACATTGTGCGAAACAATTGCCCGTAGCTTGAAGCGTCTTGCGTACAGCGTTGATTGTTGCTATGACGGAATAAGTGCAATGCAAATGCTTGCCGATGATAATTTTGACCTCGTTGTGCTTGATTTGAATTTGCCGGGCGCTGACGGTATGACAGTTTTGAGAACGCTCAGAAAAACCGACCACGACACAAAGGTGCTGATTTTGTCTGCCCGCAGTGAAGTGTCCGACAAAGTTGACGGTTTGGACGCAGGGGCAAACGATTATTTGGCAAAGCCGTTTCATTTGGAAGAACTTGCCGCAAGAATTCGCAGTCTTACCCTCCGACAGTTCACTCAAAATGATGTTGTGCTGACCTGCGGTGATGTTTCGTTTGATACAAAGTCACGCAAGGCTATTGTCGGCGGTGAACCTTTGCCCTTGACCCGCAAGGAAACAGGCATACTCGAATATCTTATGGTCAACAGAGGTCGCCCTATAAGTCAGGAAGAACTTATTGAGCATGTGTGGGACAACAGCGTTGACAATTTCAGCAATTCAATCAGGGTACATATTTCTGCTTTGAGGAAAAAACTTCGCACTGCTCTTGGATATGACCCGATTCGCAACCGCATCGGTGAGGGCTATGTAATGGAGGAGGAAGAATGAAAAAAATATCTCTTCAATGGCGAATAACGCTGATGACTGCAATACTTATCGGTATAACCTGCGTGTCGATGAATTTACTTATAGGTTATTCGGGTACGCATTATATGAATTCAATCGGTACAGATATATCTGCTAACAGCGACACCGATAAAGGTGAGCAGGAATATTTTGACCCTGAAAGTGCCGACCTTGACCAAGAAGTAACTATTATAGTTAATGGTGCACAGGAGTCGTTTGTTAACACAAATTGGTGCATTACGGCAGTTGTAACATTGCTCGGCGGTGTGCTTGCATACTTTGTCAGTGGCAGAGCGTTGAAGCCGTTGCACACTTTTGCTTCGAGGGTTGAAAATGTTCAGCCTAATAACTTGCTTGATATGAAAATAACCGATGATGTGCCTGTCGAGTTCAAGCAGTTCAGCGTTTCTTTTAATCAGATGCTTGACCGACTTGACGAGGGGTTCACGGCACAACGGCAGTTCACAGGAAATGCCGCACACGAATTGCGCACCCCTCTTGCACTGCTTCAGGCACAGCTTGAACTTTTTTCTGTTGAACATCCTGATTTGGATGCGGAAAGTGCAAACTTTCTCAAATTGTTGCAGGAACAAACAGAGCGAATGTCGCAGGTTACAAAGACTTTGCTTGAAATGAGCGAGCTTCGAACCGTACCTTGTAATGACTGCATCGAGCTTGCCCCTATGATTGAGGAAATTCTTGCCGATCTTTCTCCTGTTGCCGAAAAGAAAGGCGTCACCCTTGAATGTGACGGCAACGGCACTATGGTGGGCAGTGACACCTTGATTTATCGTTTGATATTTAATCTGACCGAAAATGCAATCAGATATAATCGACCTAACGGAACGGTGCGTGTTTCGGTTTCGCAGGAGGATGACAATCTTGTTATTAGGGTTGCCGACACGGGTTGCGGAATACCCGAAAAGTATAAAGAAAGCATTTTTCAGCCGTTCTTCCGTGTGGACAAATCCCGTAGCAGAGAAAACGGCGGTGTTGGTCTCGGACTTTCTTTGGTTTGGGAAATTGCCGATATTCACGGTGGCAAAGTGCAGGCAGAGGAAAGCACGGAAAACGGAACTGTTATGGCAGTTACTTTTCCGTTGAACAGAGAACACAAGGATAATTAGTACGAAACAGAACAATATGAGCGTGTCGAAAAGTATTTTCGACACGCTGTAGGCTGTTGAGAAAGGTTCTGAATTTCGTTTTCTTGCGAAGGAAGATGTACGATGGTACCTCGACTGAGCAAAAAACGAAAAACGCCAAAAATGCTGTAAGTTCGATACTTACAGCATTTTTAAAACCCCACAGTCAACACTTCGTGTTGCCACCTCCCCTTATATAAGTGGAGGCATAATTCGGTTGATAATATTTGGCGTGTTTCAGGAGCTTTATCGACAGTCTGATATATGCAAAAAAGTGGTTTGAATTTGGTATTTGAGCCACTTTTTTATTTATTTTTCACAAATTGGAAAATAATCCTTGATTATATGCTGATTTTATGATAATATATGAAAAGTGTTTTTCACAGTAATACAACTGTCCACAGGTGGTGTACACTATGGGAAAAGTTAATTATTTACTTGTTGATATGTCTGTCTTGCCGGAGGTTTATGTAAAAGTGATTGAGGCCAAGGGCTATTTGCAGTCGGGAGAGGCGGCAAACGCATCGCAGGCTGCAAAGATGGCAGGAATATCTCGCTCGGCATACTATAAATATAAGGATAAAATATTTGAGTACAGCGAGCAGGGTGACGATGTCACAACAATCAATGCCAAACTTCAGGACAATGCCGGAGTGCTCAGCTCGGTTATGAATGAGCTTTATCTGGCAGGTGCAAACATTTTGGCGGTTAATCAGAGCATACCTGTAAATAATATTGCAGATGTGTCAATTACCGTAAGTTTTGCTCAGTCGGGGCATATGACAGATGAAGTTTTAGAAAAAATAAAATCAGTCGGCGGTGTTAAGTCTGCCGAATTAGTATAGGAGGATAAAATATGAAGGTTGCAGTTATGGGCTACGGAACAGTAGGCTCGGGTGTAGTAGAAGTTATCGAAACTCATGAAAAAAGCATTAAGAACCGCACAGCAGGCGAAATGCTTGAGGTAAGCCATATTCTTGATTTGCGTGATTTTCCGGATGATCCTCATGCGGATTTGTTCACAAAGGATTTCAACGATATTCTCAACGACCCTGAAACAAAGGTAGTTGCCGAAACAATGGGCGGAGTTAATCCTGCATTTGATTTCACAATGAAACTCCTTGAAGCAGGCAAAAGCGTTGTTACTTCAAACAAAGAACTTGTTGCTCAAAAGGGTCTTGAACTTCTTGAAGCAGCTGAAAAGCACGGTGTAAATTATTTGTTCGAGGCAAGCGTAGGCGGTGGTATTCCGATTATCAGACCTATGGCACAGTGCCTTGCTGCAAACAATATTGAGGGTGTTGCAGGTATTCTCAACGGCACAACAAACTTTATCCTCACAAAGATGATTGAGGACGGTATGACCTTTGAGGACGCACTCAAACTCGCACAGGATAACGGCTATGCGGAAAAAGACCCAACAGCAGATATCGAGGGCTTTGACGCTTGCCGTAAGGTTTGTATTCTTGCTTCTCTCGCATTTGGCAAGCATGTATATCCAAATCAGGTTAGAGCAGAGGGTATTACAAAAATTACTCTTGAAGATGTTGAGTATATTTCATCGGCTCACGGTGTAATCAAGCTCCTTGGTCAAATCAAGAAAATTGATGACGACAAGATTACTGCATTTGTAAGCCCGGCAGTAGTTTTCCACGGCTCACAGCTTGCAAGTGTAAACGGTGTGTTCAACGCCATTCTTGTTCGTGGCGACGCAGTAGGAGATGTTTGCTTCTACGGTGCAGGCGCAGGCAAACTTCCAACAGCTTCCGCTGTTGTTGCAGATATGGTAGATTGTGCTGTTCATGTTAACAGAAGAAAGAACTTCGGCTGGGGTCCGGGTTCGGAAGATTATGTTGTTGACGAAAAATCTGCTCTTGAAATGCCGTTCTATGTAAGAGCAAAGGCAACCGAGAGCGAGGCTGTTGCTTTGTTCCACAATGTTAAGTTCCTTACAAGAACAGGTCAGCCGTCAGATGAAGTTGCTTTCATCACCGATTCTATGACCGAAAATGCTCTTGATAAGAAACTTGAAGGCGTAAATGTAATCAACAAGATTAAGGTAACAAATTATTAATCAGTAATTATTGCGGTTTTCCGCATTTCAATAAATTGATTTTAGGAGGAATATTATGTCACTTATTGTCCAGAAGTTCGGCGGCTCATCAGTAGCGAATGCCGAGCGTGTAATGAATGTTGCAAGGATTGTTACGGATACCTATAAAGCAGGCAACGAAGTTGTTGTTGTCGTATCCGCACAGGGCGACACAACAGACGACCTTATTGCAAAAGCACAGGAAATTAATCCAAAGGCAAAGAACAGAGAAATTGACCAGCTCCTTGCAGCAGGCGAGCAAATTTCAATTTCACTTCTTGCAATGGCTATCGAGTCACTCGGATTTCCGGTTATCAGCCTCTTGGGTTGGCAGGCAGGATTTAATACAAATTCGGTATACGGTTCTGCAAGAATTAAGAATATTAAGCCAAACAGATTGCAGGCAGAACTTGCTAGACACAACATTGTTGTAGTTGCAGGCTTCCAGGGTATTAACAGATATGATGACCTTACCACTCTCGGCAGAGGCGGTTCTGATACATCCGCTGTTGCCATTGCGGCTGCACTTCACGCAGATAAATGTCAAATCTTTACAGATGTTGAGGGCGTTTACACAGCAGACCCAAGAAAGGTTGAAAATGCCCGTAAACTCAAGGAAATTACTTATGACGAAATGCTTGAACTTGCAACATTGGGTGCACAGGTGCTCAACAACCGTTCGGTAGAAATGGCAAAGAAATATTCAGTAGAACTCGAAGTTCTTTCATCACTTAACCCGATTCCGGGTACCATTGTTAAGGAGGTAGCAAAAATGGAAAAAATGTTAATCAGAGGCGTAACAAAGGATAAGGATGTTGCACTTGTATCGGTTTTGGGTGTTAAGGACAATCCGGGTGTTGCGTTCAATATCTTCTCAAAACTTTCACAAAAGAACATTAATGTAGATATCATTCTTCAGTCATTCGGCAGAGATAACACAAAGGATATCGTTTTCACAGTAAGCAAGGACAACGGTCCTGTTGCTGTTAAACTCCTTGAGGAATCTTCACATCTTCAGGAAGCAAAGATTGTTTGCGACACAAATGTTGCCAAGGTTTCAATCGTTGGTGCAGGTATGGAATCTCATCCGGGCACTGCAACAAAGATGTTCGAAGCTCTTTATGAAAGAGATATCAACATTCGTATGATTTCAACTTCGGAAATCAAGATTTCTGTCATCATTGACGCAGACGATGCAGACAGAGCTGTATCAGCAGTTCACAACGCATTCATTCCTAATGACTGATTTAAATCAATAAAATTTATCACGGCTTCCATCATTTTCGGAAGCCTTTTTTTCTTTGCCAAATCTTAATATTTGCTTTGCTTTGTTTTGTGAACCGTTGTTTATAATGTGAATAAATTGTAATAAAGAGGTCACAATTCCGTAATATAAAAACTTTATATTAACTATTAGCCGATATGGTTGTATTTTATTGACAAATATGCTATTGTGTAATAAAGAAGCTATGCTAATAATTTACAAGGAAGGGATAGTTATGAAAAAAACAAAAGGCATAATTTGGGGCGTGTTTATTGTCGCACTCGGCATTTTGTGGGGACTTAAAGAAGCGAATGTTATTGTGCTTTCAAATCTTTATTTTGACGGCTGGTGGACTTTGTTCATCATCATTCCGTCGGTTATCGGTCTTATCACGGAAAAGAATAAAAAAGGCAGTTTGATTTGCCTTGCGGTCGGATTGGCTTTGTTTGCAAATGAATATTTCGACCTTTGGAGATATAAAAATTACTTGCTTCCGCTCATCATTGTGATTATCGGTGCAAGCGTGATTGTCGGCAATATTTTTGACAAAAAAACGGATTATCCGCAGGTTGACGGACAGGGTGCACAAGGTCCTGATACATACGGCGAACCTGTTTATATTCCACAGGGAAATCAGGAATATTATGCTTCGTTTACAAGCGAAGATTATCGCTTTGATAACGGATTTGCAGGCGGAAAGTTCAGTGCGACTTTCGGCGGAATAAAACTTGATATTCGCAACGCCGATATAGTTCATAACTGCGTTATCAATACCAATGCAACATTTGGCGGAGTTGAAATTTATGTTCCGCAGGATGTAAGAGTTGTTGTGAAATCCAACAGCGTTTTCGGCGGAACTTCGGATAAGAGCAACAAAAATCTTCCGCCTGACGCAAAAACCGTTTTTGTTAATGCAACAAATCTGTTCGGAGGTACCGACATAAAATGAAAAATAACAACTCGTTAGGCAAAGTTGTTTACATAATCGGTAAAATCTTTGCGATAGTATTGATTGTTTCAATCATCGCCACGGTTGTTCAAGGTGTTTTTTCGATTTTTTCGGGCGGCGGAGTGCTTGATTTCGGCGGTCATAAAGAAGATGAAAGTTCTTATTTTTCGCAGGAATATATTGATGAACTTGACGGATATTGCCTTGTTGCCGAATTGAAAGCAACGGATGTAACGGTTAATTCCGGTGACAAATTTGAGTACAAAACCAATAATAAATATGTTACCGTTAAGCAGGAAAACGGCAAAATTATTATTAAAGAAACAAAAATCGCAAAAAATAAAAAAAGCGGCAAACTCGAGCTTACAATACCTAAGGACAAAACCTTTTCAACCGTTGATTTTTCAAGCGGTGCCGGCAATGTTACGATTAACGGACTGAGCACAAACGAGCTTGATTTTGAACTTGGCGCGGGTGATGTCACCGTTAATGACCTTGTTGTATCCGACAGTGCCGAGATTGATTGCGGCGTCGGCAATTTCAATGTTAACGGCGGAAGTATCAAGGATTTGGAACTCAACAGCGGAGTGGGCAATGTAAGTTTTTCAACTGCTCTTTTCGGTGATTGTGAAATTAACAGCGGTATCGGCGAGATTGATTTTAATGTTCTCGGTCCGGCAGATGATTATTCGGTTTCTGTCAGCAAAATGGCAGGAGAAGTATATGTTGACGGCAAAAAAGTATCGGGTGATACAATTGTCGGCAACGGTCAAAACGAAATAGAAATTAATGGCGCTTTGGGCAAGGTGAGTGTTTTCTTTGCTCAAAACCAATAAAAGGAGAATAAAATTATGAGTAAAAAATTATATAAGTCAACAACAGACAGAAAACTCTGCGGTGTTTGTGCAGGCGTTGCAAATTATCTCAACATTGACCCGACGGTAGTAAGACTTTTGTGGGCGCTTATTACCTTTGTCGGCGGTGCAGGCGTAATTGCGTATATTGTGTGTGCTCTCGTTATTCCCGATGAGCCGTATAATAACAATTATCAAGACCCGTATTATGCACCGACCGATGATTCAAACAATCAGCAATAAAACATTAGAAATTCGCCTCCGTTTGTCGCAAATGGGGGCGATTATTTTTGCCGTCAAATTTTTTGTTGTTGACATTGTGCATAATATAATATATAATTATTTAGTTAAAAAGTATATTTTTATAAATTGATTTAAGGAGTTATCAATATGGCAGCAAAGACATTTACAATGACTGCGGCAGGCAAGGCAGAGCTTGAGGCAGAACTTGAACAACTTAAAACCGAAGGCAGAGTTGACATTGCAGAAAAACTTAAAGTTGCCCGCTCATACGGTGACCTTAGTGAAAACAGTGAATATGATGAAGCAAAATCAGAGCAGGCAAAGATTGAAGCAAGAATTCAGGAACTTGAATATCAGCTTGAAAATGCCGTTATCGTTGATTCGGCAGCAGGCGACAAAGTTTCAATGGGCTCAAAGGTAACAGTTCTTCGCAAAACAGACAATCAAGAGTTTGTTTACGAAATCGTTGGTTTCTCACAGAGCAACCCAACAGCAGGCAAAATTTCTGACGAAAGCCCGGTAGGCAAGGCACTTCTTGGTGCAAGCGTAGGCGAAACAGTTGTTGTTGAAGCTCCTATCGGCAATTTGGAATTTGAAATCAAATCAATCGACTAATTGAAATAAGAGGTAAAAACTATGGCAGGAAAGTTTGAAATCACCAAGCACGGTGACAGCGCTTTCACATTTGAATTTATAGTAGACGAAAAGGTTGTCGGCACTTCTCCTGAATTTGACAAGGAGGATGCTTGCAAGCGTGGCGTCAAGGCAGTAAAGAAGAACTCTCGTATGAAGGTCCAAAACGCTATTGCCGGTGACGAGGAAAAGACAAATCCAAAGTATTTGGTAGAGGCTGACGGCGACAAGGTTAAGTATACTTTGTTCTTGCAAACAGGTGCTGTTGCACTTGAGGGCAGTGCCGACAGCGAAGCCGAGGTTTTGGAAAATATCGAAAAAATCGGCAACAATGCAAATGCCGCACAGATGACAATGGCAGAGGTTGTCCTCAGCGAAAACGAGCAAAAGCAAATCAGAATTGACAAGCTCACTGCTCTTCAAAACGCAGGCAACGACCCGTTCGAAATCACAATTGCAACCCAAACACATCACTCAAACGAAATCATTGAGAATTTTGACGAGCTTGAGGAAAAAGATGTTACCATCGCCGGCAGAATTATGACTTGGCGTGATATGGGCAAGGCAAACTTTATTGATATTCAGGACAGAAACGGCAGAATTCAGGCTTATGTAAGAATGAATGATGTCGGCGAGGAAGTGTTCAAGGAATTCAAAACTTGGGACATCGGCGACATTGTTGAAATTAAGGGCTTTGTTTTCAAAACAAGAACAGGCGAAGTTTCTGTTCATGCAAAGGAACTCAGACTTCTTTCAAAGTCACTTCTTCCGCTTCCTGAAAAGTTCCACGGTCTTACCGACACAGACACAAGATACCGCAGAAGATATCTTGATATGATTATGAATCCCGGTGTAAAGGATACTTTCATCAAGCGTTCAAAGATTATTTCTTCAATCCGTTCATATCTTGACAATCTCGGCTTTATTGAGGTAGAAACACCTATCCTCAACACTATTCCGGGCGGTGCGGCTGCAAGACCGTTCATCACTCATCACAACACTCTTGATATGGATATGTATCTCCGTATTGCAACAGAGCTTTATCTCAAGCGTCTTATCGTTGGCGGTATGGAAAGAGTATACGAAATCGGCAGAAACTTCCGTAACGAAGGTATGGATGTTCGTCATAACCCTGAATTCACTTGCATTGAGCTTTATCAGGCATTCACCGATTATCACGGTATGATGGACATTGCAGAGGCTCTCATCCGCAACGCTGCAAATGAGGTTTGCGACAGCCTCCACATTGTGTTCAACGGCACAGAAATCGACCTTGAAAGTCCGTTCAGACGCCTTACAATGGTTGACGCTGTTAAGGAATTCAGCGGTATAGACTTTGCTTCATTTATGGGCGACAACGAAAAGGCTGTTGCCATTGCAAAGGAAAAGGATATTGAAATTGCACCGGGCAAGGCAACTTGGGGCGACATTCTCAATTCATTCTTCGAGGAATTTGTTGAGGCAAATCTCACACAGCCAACATTCATTATGGATTATCCTGTTGAGGTCAGCCCACTCACAAAGAGAAAGCCTGATTGTCCTGAACTCACCGAGAGATTTGAGCTCTTCATTCTCGGCGGTGAATACGGCAACGCTTACAGCGAGCTTAACGACCCAATCGACCAAATGAAGCGTTTTGAGGCTCAAATGAAGCTCCGTGAAGCAGGCGATGACGAGGCAAATATGATTGATAACGACTTCGTTATGGCTCTTGAATACGGTATGCCTCCGACAGGCGGTCTCGGTATCGGCATCGACAGACTTGTTATGCTCCTCACCGACAGCTATTCAATCCGTGATGTTCTTTTGTTCCCGACAATGAAGCCCTTAGATAAATAAAATCAGCAAAAACTCAGTATTTATGCGGGTTTCGGGATTTAGAACAACCTCACAAATCAGCGATTTACATCAAACTTACATCATTTGATGCGTGAATTTGTATAGAGACTAAAATTGCATAATTTTTAACATGGGCAGTTCCATTGTGGAATTGCCCATGTTTCAAAACGAGAGAAAAACGAATATGAATTTGTAGTATTATGAGAGAATAAAGAAATGGAATTTATTAATAGCAATAGTATAGTTGAATTATCAAATCCAGGTGTGGTTTCAAGACAGTTGTTAAATCCGGATAATTCTTCAAGTAAAAGAGTAACAATTACAGAGGTTCATCTTGAAGTTGGAGCGAGTCAGCCAATACATACACATGATGCATCAGAGCAAATATGGTATGCAGTGAAAGGAACAGGTAAATTATTGCTTGGAAATGATGAGGAAAAAGAATTTGTTGTAGGAGATGTTGTTAGATTTGCTGATAGAGATGTTCATGGTTTAAAAAATGATGGTAATGAAGAATTTATATATGTATGTGTAACAGCACCACCGATTAATTTTGATTATGCGTATAAGGATAAAAAGTAACTAATTTCAGTTTGCCAACTTGCCCTTTGAGAGAGGAGAAATCCTTTTCTCAAAGGGCTTTTTCTATTTATACGGATATTCGCAAACTACAAGTAAAAGCCAAAACCTCATATTTGTTTCATTTTAGCAACAGCGTGTTGCTTGTGTAAGAACCGTTGATATATTATAATTGATTTAAAGGCGGTGAATATTATGGAAACAAAGAACATTATTTTTGATTTAAGAACAAAAGCAGGACTTTCTCAAGATGAACTTGCTCAAAAGGTATTTGTCACAAGGCAGGCGGTTTCTCGCTGGGAAAACGGTGATACCGTTCCTAATACCGAAACATTAAAACTTCTTTCAAAGCTGTTTGATGTGTCAATTAATACGCTTCTCGGCTCGCCGAGAAAAATGATTTGCCAATGTTGCGGTATGCCGTTGGAAGATGAGATTATCAGCAGAGAAAAAGACGGATTTTTGAATGAGAATTATTGCAAGTGGTGTTATGCCGACGGTAAGTATATGTATAGCAATATGGATGACTTGATTGAAGTTTGCGTGAAAAATATGGCTAATGATGAGTTTTCGGCAGATGATGTGCGTGCTTATTTGCATCAAATGCTTCCGACTCTCGATTATTGGAAACACTACGAAGAACTCGGCGATGACGGTGCTTTTGATGAATTCAAATCTGCCTTGATTGATGAAATTAATGCTCTTAATATTGACGGTATGCCGAAGTTGACAAAACTAAATGCACTTGTCGGAAGTTATGTTAATTTGGAATACAGACTTCCAAACGGCGAATCGGTGAAGTTTTTGGATAACAATGCAACTTATCTCGGCAATCAGCTTGAATGTGAATTCGGAGGCGATAGGTGCTTTGGGGTTCTTGCAAATATGGATTTTATTTTGATTTCGACTTATGAAGAAAACGGAACAAATCCCGAACTTGTTTTATATAAGAAAAGGTAAAATGTTTAGGCGAACACAGTTCTCCGCAAATTGATGTATGCGGGTATGTGTCCGCTTTTTATTTGACTTAATTTATATATGTGATTATAATGTTATCAACTTGTTGATATAAATTTCTTGATGTATTGATATGCTGATTTTAAAATAAGCAGGAAGCAATAAGAAGTCACAGGAGAGTTCTGTTATGATTAGAGAATTACAAAAAGCAGATGTAAATAGGGTCGCAGATATATGGCTGGATACAAACATAAAGGCGCATTCTTTTGTTCCTGCTCAATATTGGAAGAATAATTTTGAAACAGTGAAAGAAATGCTGTTGCAGGCTGAGGTCTATGTTTATGAAGATAATCAGAAAATACAGGGCTTTATAGGGCTGAACGGCGAATTCATTGAGGGCATTTTTGTTTCTGCCGAAAATCAATCGCAGGGTATAGGCGGTTTGCTGTTGAATTATATAAAAAATAAGAAACCTAAATTGTCTTTAAATGTGTATCAGAAAAACATCCGTGCAATATCATTTTATCAAAGAGAAGGCTTTGAAATTAGGCGTGAAGCATTAGACGAAACTACCGGGGAAAAAGAATTTGTAATGATGTGGCAATCAAAATAGTAACTTGACCTTTGAAAGAGGAGAAATCCTTTTCTCAAAGGCTTTTTAGATTGTTGATAAACCTTCCGAAACACGACGAAATATAATCAACCGAATTATGCCACGGTTGTATAAAACTTTTTCTTATGGTATAATGACATTTGTTAATAATTAAGGAGACTAAAATGAATTTCTTGTTTGTAGCACTTGGCGGTGCACTCGGTGCGGTTTTACGCTATGCCATAAGTTTGATACCCGTCAAAACGGATTTCCCGATTTTGACCCTTGTCACAAACATTGTCGGAGCGGTTGCTATCGGCTTTATTGTCGGCATTGTCAGCGAAAAAGAAAACACATCTCCAAACACAGTGCTGTTTTGGAAAACCGGTGTTTGCGGAGGCTTCACAACATTTTCAACCTTTTCGCTTGAGGCTGTCACCTTGTTTGAAAACAAAATGTATTGCCTCGGCGGATTGTATGTTGCGTTGAGCGTGGTTTTTTGTTTGCTTGGTGTGTTTTGCGGAAAACGGCTTGCAAGCCTTGTTGCATAGCTGAATATATTTAATTGTCATTATTTTTACATGGAATAGGAGCATCATATGATTTTATGCTTTTCAGGTACTGGCAACAGCCGATATGTTGCCGAATTCATTGCCGACAAGCTCGGTGACACCGTTGTTGATTTGAACGAAAAAATAAAAAACGGCGACCGTTCTCCAATCGCTGTAAACGGCAGGCTGGTTATTGCCACACCTACCTATGCGTGGAGAATTCCCCATGTCGTTACCGAATGGATTGAAAAAACCGATATAATCGCTACCGATGGTGTTTGGTTTGTTATGACCTGTGGCGGTGAAGTCGGCAATGCCGAAAAATTTAACAAGCTCCTTTGCACTCAAAAAGGCTTTGATTACAAGGGCACTGCTCAAATTGTTATGCCTGAAAATTACATTGCAATGTTTGATGCACCGCAGGTTGACGAGGCAAAGCAGATTGTGGCAAATTCAATTCGTGATATTGAAAAAACAGCGGAGCAAATCAAAAACGAAAAGCCGTTTAAGACTTTGAAAACCTCGCTGATTGACAAGCTGTACAGCGGAATTGTAAATGATGCGTTTTATCCTATGTTTGTAAAATCAAAGGCTTTTTATGCAACCGATGATTGCGTAGGTTGTGGTAAGTGTGTCAAACTTTGTTCGCTCAAAAATGTCAAACTCGTTGACGGCAAGCCTGTGTGGGGAAACAATTGCACCCACTGTATGGCGTGCATTTGCTATTGCCCAAAGGAAGCAATAGAATACGGACGCAAGAGCCAAGGCAAGCCACGCTATCATATAGAAAATGTGTTTGATAACAGAAATTAACCGCTTTAGGTAATTGCTAATTCATTAAATAATAAAAATATATTGAAATTAATCTTTATAAATAATATAATATACATAATAAGCATTTATAATTTATTCTATAACAAATAACAAAGAGGTAAAAAAATGAGGTCAGATTTAATCAAAGAGGGACCGTCAAGAGCCCCTCACCGTTCTCTGTTGCGAGCTCTCGGTATTGACGAACTCGAAATGAAAAGACCGTTCGTAGCTGTTGTTAACTCAAAGAGCGATTATATTCCGGGTCATATGCACCTTGACAAAATCGCAGAACAGGTTAAGGCAGGTATTCGTAACGCAGGCGGTGTTCCGTTTGAATTCAACACAATCGGCGTTTGCGACGGCATTGCAATGAATCACAAGGGTATGAAGTATTCGCTTTGTTCCCGTGAACTTATTGCAGACAGCATTGAGGTTATGCTTACTGCGCATCCTCTTGATGCTATTGTTTTTATTCCTAACTGTGACAAAATCGTTCCTGGTATGCTCCTTGCGGCTTGCAGACTTAATCTGCCTTGCATATTCATCAACGGTGGTCCGATGCTTCCGGGTAAAAGCACAGAAACAAAGAATCCTATCGGACTTTCCGAACAGTTTGAATATGTCGGTGCAAATGCAGTAGGCAAGATGTCACTTGAAAATCTTGAGCAAACAGCATTCACCGCTTGCCCGACTTGTGGCTCTTGTTCAGGTATGTACACAGCAAATTCTATGAACTGCCTCACAGAATCTATCGGTATGTCACTTCCGGGTTCAGGCACAATCCCTGCTGTTTATTCTGCTCGACTTCGTCTTGCAAAGATGGCAGGCGAAAGGGTTATGGACCTTCTTAAAGAGGACATCAAACCGTCAGATATTATTACAGAAAAAGCAATCCAAAACGCTATGCGTACTGATATGGCAATCGGTTGCTCAACAAATACAATTCTCCACCTTACAGCTATTGCTCATGCAGCAGGTCACGACATTGATTTGTCAGACCTCAATGAAATGGGCAACACCACTCCGCAGATTTGCAAGCTCAATCCGGCTTCATCTGTATTTATCACAGACCTTAACGATGTCGGCGGTATGCAGGCTGTTATCAAAGAACTTGCTTCAGGCGGACTCATCAACACAGATTGCCTTACTGTTAACGGCACTGTTGCAGACAGAATTTCAAAAGCTCCTGATGCAGACGGCGTTGTTATTCGTAAACTTGACGACCCATTCTCAAAGGACGGCGGTATTGCTGTTCTTAAGGGCAACCTTGCTGAAGAGGGTGCTGTTGTAAAGAAAGGCGCTGTTGCTCCTGAAATGATGCAACACAAAGGCCCTGCAAAGTGCTATAACTCCGAGGAGGAGGCTATTGCGGCTATCACAGGCGGTAAGGTTGTTGCCGGTGATGTTGTTGTTATCAGATACGAAGGTCCAAAGGGTGGTCCGGGTATGAGAGAAATGCTTTCTCCAACCTCTGCAATTATCGGTATGGGACTCGGTTCACAGGTTGCACTTTTGACAGACGGTCGTTTTTCGGGTGCTACAAGAGGTGCGTCAATCGGTCATGTCAGCCCTGAAGCGGCAGTTGGCGGAACTATCGCACTTGTTGAAGACGGCGACGAAATAGAAATTGACATTCCTGCAAGAGTTCTTCGTGTAAATGTATCGGATGAAGTTTTGGCAGAAAGAAAGAAAAATTGGACTGCTCCTAAGCAGAATTTGACAGGTTATCTCAAGAGATATGCACAGCATGTAACCTCGGGTTCTCGTGGTGCTGTTTTTGAGGACGATTAAGATTGGGTGATTTCCTTCTATGAAAAAGTCAAAGGTACAGAACAATAAGAAAAAGCCTAAAGGAGCGGTGTATCCGTATTTATACCGCATTGCTTCGTTCGTCCTTTTGTCCATGCTGTTGTTCGCTCCGCTTATGATGATTGGTCTTGATGAAGCCAAAGCCACTGTAAATGACGCACAAAGCTATCTTAAAATGGACTATAACGATTTGAAAATCGGAAAGGATACCAGCGATAAAATCGGCGAGGATTTTCTTGATGATGTCGAAATCGGCTCTTATATCGGTAATGTAAGCTGTGAAAGAATCGGCTTAAACGAGAAAGTTTATTATGGCTATAACCGTGTTTCTATGCGAAACGGCGGAGGACTTGACAGCAGGTCGTATCTTTTTGGTATGGGTGGCGTAACAAAAATTGCGGGTTATTCGTCTAATTTCGGCTCACTCTACAATATCAAAAAAGGCGATGTTATTGAGGTTGAGTCCAACCTTGGCAACTTTAAGTATAAGGTTTACAAAACGGGTTTGTCCGCAACGGTTGAAGATGCAGATAAAGACACCTTGATTCTCGGCACGACAAAGTCAAATAAGGCGTTTTCAAGCCTTGCCGATGAGTATTATTATGTTTATGCTTCTTTGATTGACGGGGAGGTGCAGTGATATGAATAAGGATGCAGTTTCTCGTAGCAAAAAAAGATCGGTGCTTTCGTTTTTCTTGTATCTGTGCATTGCATTATCATCGTTGTGCGTTGTGTTCTTGTCGGTCACAGCAAATCCCAATACATTTGTAAAGGAATTTACTCAGCCGTCTTATGTTGCAAATGTCAAAGATGATGTTGTGCAATATACTCGTGATATGTGCCTGAATAATTCTTTGCCTGACGATTTCATAGAATCTACTATTACTTATGATGAAATATATAATATAGAAAATGCCTATATTCAAGGAGAGTTTGGCACTTCGTTGGAATTTACAACGGAAAGCTATAAAAACTTGCTCAATCAGTTTAAGGAAGATGTGTTTGAAAGCGTAAATGAGATGGTTCAATCACGGAATATTGAAATAGAGCAATCCGTAAAAGACACCGCTGTTGAAACTTTTGCACAGCAGGTGACTGATTACACTGCTAAAGCTACAAGTTTTGGATATATCAGGCAGGTCAAGAGTTTTTGCGAATTGTCTAAAACTGTTTGCAGCATAATATTGAGCATTTGCTTGGCAGGAAGCATAGGGCTTATTGTTGCGATAACTTTACGAACTTCTCGCAAGTATCGTGTAATGAGGTCTATATCGTATTCGTTTGGCTCGGCGGCTGTTATGAATTTGATTGTTGCAGCGGCTGTATGTATAGTAAAAGCAACAAAAAATTTGGTGATTTATCCTACCTATCTTGTTGATGTATTTATCAGATGGGTTGATGATTCGCTTAATTCTGTATTGACATGTGCGGGAATACTCGCTATAATCTTTGTTGCATTTGCCTGCTTCACACTAAAGATGAAGCGTGACAGTCAACAGTAATACTTATATATAATATAAAACTATCATAAAGCTATGCTGTATAGCCTTGCAGAAAAAAGAGGTTTGAATATGGAAAAGAATATTGAAAATGTTATTTTTGACGAAACACTTCCCGAACACGAAGAACAAAAATTGACCGATGAAGAACTTAAAAAGCGTCCTGTTGTTATTGATGTAAGCCATGTTGATATGGAATTCATTCTTAATAAGCAAAAGGTTGACAATCTCAAGGAATTTGTTATTCGTAAAATTAAAGGTAATATTGAGGTTGCCAAGTTTAAAGCTCTTGATGATATAACATTCCAGGTAAGAAAGGGCGAACGACTTGCAATTTTGGGTCTTAACGGTGCCGGCAAGAGTACACTCCTTAAGGCAATCGTTGGTGTTTATAAGCCGACAGCCGGCAAAGTAACAAAGCACGGCGTTATGGCTCCTCTCATCGAGCTTGGCGCAGGCTTCGACCCTGAATACACGGGCAAGGAGAATATTTATCTTTACGGTGCGATTCTCGGATATAGCAGAGAGTTTCTCGACACAAAGATTCAGGATATTATTGATTTCTCCGAGCTTGGCGATTTCATCAATGTTCCGCTTAAGAATTATTCATCAGGTATGAAATCTCGTCTTGGTTTCTCAATTGCAACAGCAGTTGAACCTGATATTCTTATCCTTGACGAAGTTTTGTCAGTTGGTGACGCAAAATTCAGACGCAAATCTCTTGCAAAGGTTCAGTCAATGTTCGACCACGGTGTAACCGTGTTGTTCGTATCTCACAGCATTGACCAAGTTCTTGCAATTTGCGACCGTGCAATTCTTCTTCAAAAGGGCAAAATTATTGCAGAAGGCACAGCAGAAGAAGTTGCTGTTGTTTACGAAGAGAAAACCGGCAAAGGTCCAAAAAAATAAGATTAACAGAAGCGGTAGGGCATTCTACTGCTTCTTTTTCTATATATTGTGTTTTGCTGCTGACGAACCACAATATATAGGTCGATATTTGCCTTGTGCAAATCTAACAAACTTTAAATTTAAAATTTGTAAAAACAGCCGAAAAATATTTAAAAAAGTTTCAAAAAAGTCTTGACATTGGTACCCCTATATATTATAATAGTCGCACGTGTGGTGAACTGCGTATATAGAAGTTATATATTAGTACAGTTTGACTGCACAACATGATATGCGATGATGTTGGAGGTTGCGCTGAACCCGGCGGTAATTTCAACGGAGTATGTCCGAGTTTTAAACACGGGCGAAACTAATCTAAGCTATGACTACGACAGGTAACTTGCGAATGCCTGCGTGTGTAGGCTCATTCTGCGCCCGGATGAATATTTCATTCGGCTTTTAAAAATGAAGGGGTAGGAACACACGGCTTCGTGGTTAAGGATTAGAACTCGCACCACTAAATTTCAATGGAGGAATTAAAATGGCAGCAAGTAAAGTCAAGATTAGAATCAGACTTAAGGGCTATGATCACAGCATTGTTGATCAGGCTGCAGAAAAGATTGTTGAAACTGCAAAGAGAACAGGCGCTCAGGTAAGCGGTCCTATCCCTCTTCCGACAGAGATCGAAAAGGTTACAATCCTTCGTGCTACTCACAAGTACAAGGACAGCCGTGAGCAGTTTGAACAAAGAACACACAAAAGACTCATTGACATCCTTAGACCTTCAAACAAAACAATTGAAGCTCTTCAGGGTCTTGAGCTCCCAGCCGGCGTAGATTTGGAAATCAAAACAAAATAATTCAAATCAAAAACGGTTGAGGTCATGTTGGGGGTACCCAACCAATAACCAAAGGAGGAAATACAAATGAAGAAAGGTCTTATCGGTAAGAAAATCGGCATGACTCAGATCTTCGACGAAGCAGGCAACGCAGTTCCTGTAACAGTTGTTGAAGCTGGTCCATGTGTGATTACCCAGAAGAAGACAATGGAAAACGATGGCTACGAAGCAATCCAGGTTGGTTTCGGCGATGTAAAAGTTGCAAGAGTAAACAAGCCTATGAAGGGTCACTTCGACAAAGCAAACGTTGCTCCAAAGAAAACACTCAAAGAATTCCGTCTTGATGACATCTCGGCAATGAATGTCGGTGACATCCTCAAAGCAGACGTTTTTGCTGCAGGCGATGTTGTAGATGTTAAGGGAACAAGCAAGGGTCACGGAACAGCCGGCGCAATCAAGCGTTGGAACTTCTCAAGACTCCGTATGAGCCACGGTACAGGTCCTAACCACCGTCACGCAGGTTCACTTGGTGCTTGTTCAAGCCCTTCAAGAGTATTCAAGGGCAAGAAGATGGCAGGTCACTACGGTCACGAAGCAGTAACAGTTCAAAACCTCAAGGTTGTTAAGGTTGATGCAGAATCAAACCTTATCGCAATCAAGGGTGCAATCCCTGGTCCAAAGGGCGGAATCGTTGTTATTGCTGACGCAGTAAAAGCTTAACGAAAGGAGAGGTATAAATGGCACAGGTTCAGGTTTATAACCAAGAAGGAAGAAAGACTTCCAAATTAGAGCTTGCTGATTCAGTTTTCGGTATCGAACCAAATGCTGACGCAATGCACTTAGCAGTAGTTAGCTATCTTGCTAACCAAAGACAAGGAACACAGTCAACTCTCACTCGTTCAGAAGTAAGCGGCGGCGGTGCAAAGCCTTGGAGACAAAAGGGCACAGGTCGTGCTCGTCAGGGTTCAACAAGATCTCCACAGTGGACACACGGTGGTATCGCTCTTGGTCCAAAGCCAAGAAAGTATAAGGTTGAGCTTAACAAGAAAGTAAGAAGACTTGCTATGAAGTCAGCTTTGTCAACAAAGGTTGCTGACGAAGAAATGATGGTAGTAAATAAGGTTGAGCTTGAAGGCATCAAGACAAAGGCTATTGTTGAAATGCTTGCAAAGCTTAAGGCTGCAAAGAAGACACTCATCGTTACTGACGGTGTAGATGAAGTAATCTACAAGAGTGCTCGTAACATCGAAGGCGTTAAGGTTGTTACAGTAAACACACTTTGTGTATACGACATTCTTAACTGCGATTCATTCGTTGTTCTTAAGGACGCAGCAAAGAAAATTGAGGAGGTATACGCATAATGAAAGCAGCACAGGATATTATCCTTAAGCCAATCATCACTGAAAACTCAATGATGGGCATTATGGAAAAGAAATATACCTTCAAGGTAGCAAAGACAGCAAACAAGATTGAAATTGCTAAGGCAGTTGAAGAAGCTTTCCCTGGCACAAAGGTTGCAAAGGTAAACACAATGAATGTTCGCGGTCGTAAGCGCAGACAAGGCTACAATGTTGGCTACACTCCATCTTGGAAGAAGGCTATCGTAACCTTGACAGAAGATTCAAAGGAAATCGAATTCTTCAGTGATATGATGTAATCACAATATAATAAGTAATATACCTATTATATATAAGCAACAGAAACAAATGAATGATGAGGTATGAAAGGTGCCATCCTTTCGCAAAGTTATTCATGGTAAGGAGATTATAATGGCAGTTAGAAATTATAAGCCGACTACACCTTCAAGAAGAAATATGTCGGTTATTGATTATTCTTCTCTCTCAAAAGTTGCTCCTGAGAAATCACTTCTTGAACCATTAAACAAGAAGTCAGGTCGTAACTCATACGGAAGAATCACTGTTCGTCATCGCGGTGGCGGAAACAGAAGAAAGTATCGTGTAATTGACTTCAAGAGAAACAAGTTCAATGTTCCTGCAGAAGTTAAGACTATCGAATACGATCCAAACAGATCAGCTCATATTGCTCTTATTCAATATGAGGACGGTGTAAAGAGCTACATCACAGCTCCTGAAGGTCTTAAGGTAGGTGCAACAGTAGTTGCAGGTACTGATGTAGATATCGTAGTTGGTAACGCTCTTCCACTTGAAAATATCCCTGTTGGTACAATCGTACACAACGTAGAGCTTTATCCTGGTAACGGTGCACAGCTTGCTCGTTCAGCAGGTAACAGCGCACAGCTTATGGCTCTCGAAGGTCCTTATGCACTTCTCAGACTTCCTTCAGGCGAGTTGAGAAATGTTCCAAAGCAGTGTATCGCAACAATTGGTGCAGTAGGCAACTCAGATCACGCAAATGTTAAAATCGGTAAAGCCGGTCGTAAGCGTAACATGGGTTGGAGACCAACAGTTCGTGGTTCTGTAATGAACCCTAACGATCACCCTCACGGTGGTGGTGAAGGTAAGTCACCTATCGGTCGTCCGGGTCCATGTACTCCATGGGGCAAGCCTGCTCTTGGTTACAAGACTCGTAACAAGAAGAAGGCTTCTAACAAGATGATCGTTCGTCGTAGAAACAGCAAGTAAGAGGAAAGGAGAAGATTAAATGAGTAGAAGTACTAAAAAAGGCGCATTCGTTGAAGACAGTCTTTACAAGAAGGTTGAAGCTCTTAACGAAAAAGGCGACAAGCAAGTTATCAAGACTTGGTCAAGAAGTTCAACAATCTTCCCTGAATTCGTAGGTCACACATTTGCTGTACACGATGGAAGAAAGCATGTTCCTGTATATGTTACAGAGGATATGGTTGGACACAAGCTCGGTGAATTTGCACCGACAAGAACATTCAGAGGCCACGCAGGCACAAAAACCGGTAAGTAATTGAAAGGAGATTTATGATGGAAGCAAAAGCAAAAGCAACTTATGTTCGTATGTCTCCGAGAAAGGTTCAGATCGTTCTTGATCTTATCAGAAACCAACCTGCAGACAAGGCTATGGCTATTCTTAAGTTTACACCAAAAGCTGCAACAGAGCCTGTATCAAAGGTTCTCAAGTCAGCAATGGCAAACGCAGAGAATAACTACAATATGGACGTAACAAGATTGTATGTAAGCGAAGCACATGTTGCTCCGGGCCCAATTCTTAAGAGAGTTCAGCCAAGAGCACAGGGCAGAGCATACAGAATTAATAAAAGAACATCACACATTACCCTTGTACTCAAGGAAATGGAAGACTAAGCGAGGAGGAAAAGTTAAATGGGACAGAAATGTAATCCAACCGGTTTAAGAATCGGCGTTATTAAAGACTGGGACTCTCGCTGGTATGCAAAGAAAGGCGAATTCGGCGACATTCTTGTAGAAGATTATAATCTTCGTCAGTATTTGTTGAAGTCACTTTACAGCGCAGGTGTTCCAAAGGTAGAAATCGAAAGAGATACTAAGAGAGTTAGAATCAACATTCACTGTGCAAAGCCTGGTATGGTTATCGGTAAGCAGGGTGCAGAGATTGAAAAGCTCAAGGCAACTTGTGCAAAGAAGCTCGGCAAAGACCCTTCAGAAGTATTCATCAACATTGTTGAAATTAAGCAACCGGACCTCAATGCTACATTGGTAGCACAGTCAATTGCTCAGCAGCTCGAACGCAGAGTTGCATTCAGAAGAGCAGTTAAGGGTGCAATCAGAAACACAATGAGACTTGGTGCTCGCGGTATCAAGGTTATGGTTTCAGGCAGAATCGGCGGTGCTGAAATCGCAAGATCTGAAACTTACAAGGAGGGTACAATTCCTCTACAAACAATCCGTGCTGACATCGACTACGGCACAGCAGAAGCTGCTACAACATACGGCAGACTCGGTGTTAAGGTATGGATCTATCAGGGCGAAGTTCTCAGAGAATCTCGCAATAAGAGAAGAAGAACAAATCGCAAGGAAGGGGGAAATAAATAATGCTCTTACCTAAGCGTGTAAAACACAGAAAGCAACACAGAGGTCGTATGACAGGTGTGGCTACAAGAGGCAATAAGGTATCATACGGTGAGTACGGTCTTGCAACAACAGAACCTGCATGGATCACAGCAGCTCAAATCGAAGCAGCCCGTATCGCTATGACACGTTACACAAAGCGTGGTGGTAAAGTTTGGATTAAGATTTTCCCAGACAAGCCAATCACAGCAAGACCTGCCGATACTCGTATGGGTAAAGGTAAAGGTAATGTTGACTACTGGGTAGCAGTAGTTAAGCCGGGAAAGGTTATGTTTGAACTTGCAGGCGTTAGCGAGGATGTTGCTCGTGAAGCTATGAGACTTGCAGCAAACAAACTTCCTGTAAAATGTAAGTTTGTTAAAAAAGAAGAGGGAGGAGAGCAGTAATGAAAGCATCAGAAATCAGAGAACTTTCTGCAGAGCAGAGAGCAAAGAAGCTCGTTGAGCTTAAAGAAGAACTTTTCAATCTTCATTTCCAGCAGGCTATCAATCAGCTCGAAAACCCTATGAGAATTAAAGCAGTCAAGAAAGATATCGCTCGTATCAAGACAGTTGAAAGAGCTATCGAACTTGAAAATGCTAATTCCTGATAAGGAGGTAACTGATTAATGGAAAGAAACCTCAGAAAAACTATGGTTGGTGTTGTTACATCTGATAAGATGGACAAGACAGTAGTTGTTACTATCAAAGACAGAGTTAAGCACCCTCTTTACAATAAGATTGTTGATAAGTCTGTTAAGTATAAGGCACACGACGAGAAAAACGAATGCGGCGTTGGCGATAAGGTTCAGATTATGGAATGTCGTCCAATGAGCAAGGATAAGAATTGGCGTGTAGTTGAAATCATCGAGAAGGCTAAATAATCGTTACGATTTACAGCTTTTAAGAATATTAGAAAGTCTATTAATTTAGTCAAAAAATAATAACTGCAACTTAGCAAAGTGTTATTTTGCAGTACGAAGGAGGTAAACACTGTGATACAACAAGAAAGTCGTTTGAAGGTTGCCGACAACACAGGCGCTAAGGAAATCCTTTGCATCCGTGTACTTGGCGGTTCAGGCAGAAGATACGCCAACATTGGTGATGTCATCGTAGCATCTGTTAAAAAGGCTGCTCCGGGTGGTATCGTTAAGAAGGGCGAAGTTGTTAAAGCAGTCATCGTTCGTACAACTAAAGGTGTACGTCGTGATGATGGTCAGTATATTCGTTTTGACGAAAATGCTGCCGTAATTATTAAGGAGGACAAAACTCCTAAAGGCACCCGTATTTTTGGCCCCGTAGCAAGAGAGCTTCGTGAAAAAGATTACATGAAGATTCTTTCTCTCGCTCCGGAAGTACTTTAATGGAGGTGCACAAGATGAAGAAAATGTTTGTTAAGACAGGAGATACCGTTCAGGTACTTTCCGGTAAGTCAAAGGGCGTTCAAGGCGAAGTTATCGCTGTAAGTCCGGCTGAAGACAAGGTTATCGTTAAGAAGGTTAACATTGTTACAAAGCACATCAAGCCATCAAAGGTTGGCGAGACTGGCGGACTTGTAGAGGTTGAATCTGCTCTCTACGCATCAAAAGTTCAATTAGTTTGCCCTAAGTGCAATGAAGCTACAAGAGTAGGCCACAAAAAGGGCGGTATCCGTGTTTGCAAGAAATGCGGAAACGAGTTTTAGGAAAGGGAGGACATAACAAATGGCAGCAAGACTTAAAGAAGTATATAGTTCTGAAGTTGCTCCTGCATTGATGAAGAAATTCGAATACGATTCTGTTATGCAAATCCCAAAGCTTGACAAGATTGTAATCAATGTTGGATGCGGCGAAGCTCGTGAAAATTCAAAGGTAGTTGATTCTATCATTAATGACCTCACACAAATCGCAGGTCAAAAGCCTATCGTATGTAAGGCTAAAAAGTCGGTAGCTAACTTTAAGCTCCGTGAAGGTATGCCAATCGGCGTAAAGGTAACTCTCAGAGGCGACAGAATGTATGAATTCCTTGACAGATTTTTCAATCTCTCACTTCCAAGAGTTCGTGACTTCAGAGGTATCAATCCAAACTCATTTGACGGTCGTGGCAACTATGCTATGGGTATCAAGGAGCAGTTGATTTTCCCTGAAATCGATTACGACAAGATTGACAAGGTTCGTGGTATGGACATTATTATGGTTACCACAGCAAACACAGACGAAGAAGCAAGAGAGCTCCTTAAACTTATGGGCGCTCCATTTGCAGAGTAAGGAGGGATTATCGTGGCAAAGACATCAATGAAAGTTAAGCAGCAAAAGCCTGCAAAGTATTCAACAAGAGAATACAACAGATGCAAGATCTGCGGTAGACCTCATGCTTATCTTCGTAAGTACGGTATATGCCGTATCTGCTTCAGAGAGCTTGCTCACAAGGGTGAGATTCCTGGAGTTAAAAAATCATCTTGGTAAATCGAGAATTGCTAAATTTATAAGGAGGAAATATCAATGCATATTACAGACCCAATCGCTGATATGCTTACAAGAATTCGTAACGCGAACTCAGCAAAACACGAAACAGTAGATATTCCTGCATCAAATATGAAGAAGGCAATCGCTCAGATTCTTCTTGATGAAGGCTATATCGCATCATATAAAGTAATCGAAGACGAAAAGCAGGGTGTTATTCGTGTAACACTCAAGTACGGTGAGAACAAATCACAGGTTATCACCGGCTTGCGCAGAGTTTCTAAGCCGGGCCTTAGAATCTACTCAAATGTAGAGGATATGCCAAAGGTTATGAAGGGACTCGGTATTGCAATCGTTTCAACATCAAAAGGTATAATGACAGACAGAGAAGCTCGCAAGCAAAACGTTGGCGGCGAAGTATTAGCATTTGTTTGGTAAGGAGGTGCAGTTAGGATGTCACGTATCGGTTTAAAGCCAATCGTAATTCCTGCCGGCGTTGAAGTATCAGTAGACGCAGAAAACACTGTAACCGTTAAGGGACCAAACGGTACTCTTACTCAGGATGTTAACAAGGACATCACAGTTACAATCGAAGGCAGCGAGATTACATTTTCAAGACCATCAGACGACAAGGAGCACAGAGCTATGCATGGCTTGTACAGAGCACTTGTTGCAAATATGGTTGCAGGTGTAACAGAGGGCTTCAAGAAGAACCTTGAAGTTAACGGCGTTGGTTACAGAGTATCAGCTTCAGGCAATACTCTTACAATGAACCTCGGTTTCTCACACCAGGTTATTATGGAAGCTCCGGAAGGAGTTAAGGTAGAATGCCCTAATGCAAACGCTATCATCATTAGCGGTGCAGACAAGCAGGCTGTTGGTCAGTTCGCAGCACAAATTCGTGAAAAGAGACCACCGGAGCCATATAAGGGCAAGGGCATTAAATATGCTGAAGAGCATATTCGCCGTAAAGAAGGTAAAGCAGGTAAGAAATAAAGGAAGGAGTGAATTACAATGGTTTCAAGACAAGATTCTAACATCGCAAGAAAGAAGCGTCACGTTCGTGTACGCGGTAAGATCAGCGGTACTGCTGAGTGTCCAAGACTTAACGTATATCGCTCCCTTGCAAATATCTATGTTCAGCTTATTGACGATGTTGCAGGTGTAACACTTGCACAGGCTTCAACAGTTGAAAAGGACTTTGCACAATACGGCGGTAACGTTGAAGCAGCTAAGGCTGTTGGTAAAAAATTAGCAGAAAGAGCCACAGAGAAGGGTATCAAGGAATGTGTATTCGATCGTGGCGGTTACGTATATCACGGTCGTGTAGCTGCTGTTGCAGAAGGCGCTCGTGAAGGCGGACTTGAGTTCTAAGGAAGGGAGATTAATTATTATGAACAATAAAATTGATGTATCTTCAATGGAACTTGAAGAAAGAGTAGTTACTATCAATCGTGTATCAAAGACTGTAAAGGGCGGTAGAATTTTTAAGTTCGCAGCTCTCGTAGTTGTTGGTGACGGTAACGGACTTGTAGGCTTCGGTATCGGTAAGTCAGGCGAAGTTCCTGATGCAATCCGTAAGGGTATCGAGGATGCAAAGAAGAATGTAATTAAGGTTTCACTTAGAGGAACAACAATTCCTCACGAAATCAAAGGTAAGTTTGGCGCAGGCGAGGTTCTCCTTATGCCGGCTCCAAAGGGTACCGGAGTTATCGCAGGTGGACCTGTTCGTGCTGTTGTTGAAACAGTAGGTATCAAGGATATTCGTACAAAGGCTATCCGTTCAAACAATCCTTGCAACGTAGTAAGAGCTACAATCAACGGTCTCAGTCAGCTCAGAACTGCTGAAGAAGTTGCAGCTGTACGTGGCAAGAGCGTTAAGGAAATAGTAGGTTAAGGAGGAATTTGATTTATGAAAATCAAGCTTACAAAGAGCTTAATTGGTTGCAAGAAAGATCAAATTGCTACCGCTCACTCACTTGGTCTACGCAAGATCGGTAACGTTACAGAACAACCTGATAACGCACAAACACAAGGTAAAATCAAGAAGATTTCTCACCTTGTTACAATCGTAGAAGAATAAGGGGAGGTGCTCAAATGAAATTACATGAACTTTCTCCTGCAGAGGGCTCAAAGAAGGCAGTTAAGAGAATTGGTCGTGGCGCAGGTTCAGGCCAAGGCAAGACAGCCGGTAAGGGTCACAAAGGTCAAAAGGCACGTTCAGGCTATAGCAGAAGACCTGGATTTGAAGGCGGTCAGATGCCACTTCAAAGACGTGTTCCAAAAAGAGGTTTTAATAACATCTTTGCAACAGAATACGCTATCGTAAACGTTTCAGACCTTGAAAAGAGATTTGAAGCAGGCGCAACTGTTGATGCAGAAAGCCTTGTAGCTTGTGGTCTTCTCAAGAAGACACTTGACGGCGTAAAGGTTCTCGGTAAGGGCGAAATCACAAAGTCTTTGACTGTAAAGGTTGACGCAATTTCTGAGTCCGCAAAGGCAAAAATTGAAGCAGCTGGTGGAACGGTGGAGGTGCAGTAAATGATTAAAACCATCATTAATGCATTCAAAATCCAAGAAATCAGAAAAAAGCTTCTGTTTACAGCTTTTATCATTCTTATTTTCAGAATCGGTTCAGTTATCCCTGTTCCATTCGTAAATATCGTTGACGAAATCGATGTTGGTAAAGGCAACACAATTATGACTTATTTGAGCTTGATGACAGGTAGTGCTTTCACATACGGAACTATCTTCGCTATGTCAATCACTCCGTACATCAACTCATCAATCATCATTCAGCTTTTGGCAGTTGCCATTCCTGCTTTGGAAAATCTCCAAAAGGAAGGCGAAGAAGGCAGAAAGAAGATTACTGCAATCACAAGATTCTTGACTGTCGCACTTGGTTTGCTTCAATCACTTGCATATTTCTTCTATCTCCGTGCCAACAGCTTGCTTGCAACTGACGCAAGCGGTGCTGCATACACAGGCTTTGACGCTGTATTCCAAGCAGTAGTAATTATTGCTGTTCTTACAGCCGGCACAGCTGTTATTATGTGGCTCGGTGAGCAGATTTCAATTCAGGGCATCGGTAATGGTATTTCCATCATCCTCTTTGCCGGAATTGCATCTCGTTTCCCAACAATTATCAAGCAATTGTTCCAATACATCTCAACAGGCAGAACTGTTTATAAAGTTCTCGTTCCTGTAGTATGCGTAGTCTTCGTTCTTATGATTGCGTATATCGTATTGCTCGACAATGCTGAAAGAAGAGTTCCTATTCAATACGCAAAGCGTGTTGTCGGCAGAAAGATGTATGGCGGTCAAAACACACATATGCCTATCAAGGTTAATATGTCAGGCGTACTTCCAATCATCTTTGCATCATCAATACTTTCTCTTCCGGGTACAGTTCAAATGTTCCTTTCAAGCAGTAAGTATGAAGGCACTTTCTGGGAAAAGTTCTTCAAAGCTTTCCAGAGTGACTCATGGTGGTATGCAGGAATGTACTTCATTTTGATTATTTTCTTTGCTTATTTCTACAGTACAATTCAGTACAACCCAATTGAAATGGCAAATAATCTTCGTAAGAACAACGGTGTTATCCCTGGTATTCGTCCGGGCAGACCAACATCAGACTACATCTTGAGAATCATCTCAAGACTCACCCTCATCGGTGCGTTGATGATTTCAGTAGTTGCGTTGTTCCCAATCATTTACTCACTTATTTGCGATGCTGCTATCAAGCCTCTCACCGACGCTCCGGACACCTCAGGCGGTATGTCCATTACAATGGGTGGTACATCACTCATCATCTTGGTTGGTGTAGCTCTTGAAACAGTTCGTCAATTAGAGTCACAAATGGTAATGCGTCATTACAAAGGCTTCCTTGATTAATCGAAAGGATTTATGATATGAAACTTATTCTTTTAGGAGCTCCGGGTGCCGGCAAAGGTACTCAAGCAGAAAAGATTTGTGAAAAGTTAAATATTCCTGCAATTTCAACAGGTAACATTCTCCGTGCGGCTGTTAAGGACGGCACAGAGATGGGACTTAAGGCAAAAAGTTATATGGATGCCGGTCAGCTCGTTCCTGATGAAGTTGTAATCGGAATTATCAAGGATCGTCTTAATGATGACGATTGTAAAAACGGATTTATTCTCGATGGTTTCCCTCGTACAATTCCGCAGGCTCAGGCTTTGCTTGACAGCGGTGTAGATATTGATAAAGTTATTGATATTGAAGTACCTGATGAAGCTATTACAAAGAGAATGTCCGGACGCCGCGTTTGCTCAAAGTGTGCAAACTCCTACCATATTGAGTACAAAAAGCCAAAGGTAGAAGGCATTTGCGATGCTTGCGGCGGAGAATTGATTCAGCGTAAAGACGACGCTCCTCAGACTGTTCTTGACCGTCTTGTTGAATATCACAAGATGACAGAACCGCTTAAGGGATTTTATGAGAATCTCGGTAAGCTCAAGGTTGTTGAAGGTCAAGAAGATGTAGCTGATACAACAAAGCTCGTTTTTGCCGCATTGGAGGATTAACATGATAGTGCTAAAAAGCAGTCGTGAACTCGAGCTTATGAAAGAAGCTTGTATAATTTCGGCTCAGGCATTACAGGTGGCAGGTGAAGCCGTTAAACCCGGTGTCACAACATGGGAGATTGATAAAATCGCTTATGATTTTATCAAGAAATGTGGGGCTACCCCTAATTTCCTGAACTATGGCGGATATCCTGCTACCGCATGTATATCTATAAACGATGAAGTGATCCACGGTATCCCAAGTAAAGATAGAGTTATAAAAGATGGCGACATCGTTTCTATCGACTTGGGTGCTGCAAAGCACGGATATAACGGCGACAATGCTGCTACTTTTATCTGCGGGACTTGCTCTCCCGAGGTAAAGCGGCTGGTGGACACAACCAGAGAATCTCTGTATAAGGGAATCGAGGCTGCTGTTCCGGGCAACAGAATCGGCGATATCGGTCACGCAGTACAATCATATTGTGAAGAGCGTGGATACGGTGTGGTTCGTGACTTTGTCGGTCACGGCGTAGGCACAAAACTTCATGAAGAACCAAGCGTACCGAACTTCGGACACGCAGGTCGTGGTATCCGACTATCACCCGGAATGACATTGGCAATTGAACCGATGATAAATCTGGGAACCTATAAGGTTAAACAGCTCTCTGACGGATGGACTGTAAAGACTTGTGACGGCAAACCGGCAGCTCACTTTGAGCACACCATTGCAATCACATCAAACGGTCCGGTCATCTTAACAAGGGCTTAACGATAGGCGAGTTGAATTGCAGGCGATTACGCCGTAATGTGATTCCAGATAGAAACAACATCATACTAATATAATTAGCGAGGTAAAATGATGTCTAAGTCAGATATGATAGAAGTTGAAGGTACTGTGGTTGAATTGTTACCTAACACAACTTTCAAGGTAGCGTTGCAAAACGACCACATTATTACAGCCCATATCAGCGGAAAGCTCAGAATGAATAACATTCGCATTCTTCCCGGTGATAAGGTAACAATGGAAATGTCACCGTACGACTTAACTAAAGGTCGTATCATTTGGCGTTCAAAGTAAATTTAAGGAGGATATTCAAATGAAAGTTAGACCTTCTGTAAAGAAAATTTGCGATAAATGCAAAGTTATTAAGCGCAATGGAAAAGTAATGGTTATCTGTGAAAATCCAAAGCACAAACAGCGTCAGGGCTAATCCTGAACTAATAATCGGAGGTAAACTGTAGTATGGCACGTATTTCAGGTGTTGACTTACCTAATGACAAGAGAGTTGAAATCGGTCTTACCTATATTTATGGTATAGGCAAAACAACCTCAGACAAGATCATCGAAGCAACAGGCGTTAATCCAGACACACGTTGCAGAGATTTAACAGAAGAAGATGTAAAGAAGCTTAGCGATTACATCACTCATAACCTTGATGTTGAAGGTGACTTGAGAAGAAAAGTTGCGTTCGATATTAAGAGACTTAAAGAAATCGGTTGCTACCGTGGTATGCGTCACATTAAGGGCCTTCCTGTAAGAGGACAGACTTCAAAGAATAACGCAAGAACACGCAAGGGTCCAAAGAGAACCGTAGCAAACAAGAAGAAGTAAAGTAGGAGGAATATTCAGTATGGCTACTAAGAAGACAGCTTCTCCACGCAAAAGACGTGAGAAGAAGAATATTGAGCGTGGTGTTGCTCATATTCAGTCAACCTTCAACAATACTATCGTAACAATCAGCGACACACAGGGCAACGCAGTATCATGGGCTTCAGCCGGTGAAATGGGTTTCCGTGGTTCAAAGAAATCAACTCCGTTCGCAGCACAGACAGCAGCAGAAACTGCAGCTAAGATTGCAACAGAGCATGGTATGAAAACTGTTGAAGTTTATGTTAAGGGTCCGGGCGCAGGTCGTGAAGCAGCTATCAGAGCACTTCAGTCAGCAGGCCTCGATGTAAGTCTTATTAAAGATGTTACTCCTATCCCACATAACGGATGTCGTCCGCCAAAGAGACGTCGTGTATAATTTATTGGAGGTTACTTGATATGGCAAGATATACAGGACCTGCTTGTAAGCTTTGCCGTCGTGAAGGAAAGAAGCTTTTCCTCAAGGGCGACAGATGTTATACAGGCAAATGTGCATTAGAGCGTCGCTCATATGCACCTGGCCAACATGGTCAAAATCGTAAAAAGACTTCAGAATATGGTTTGCAGCTTCGTGCAAAGCAGTCTGCTCGTAGATATTATGGCGTAAGCGAAGTTCAGTTCCATAAGTATTTCCTTATGGCTGAGCGTAAAGAAGGCGTTACAGGTACAAACCTTCTTCAACTTTGCGAAAGCCGTCTTGACAATATCGTTTATACAGCCGGTTTTGCAAGCTCAAGAGCACAGGCTCGTCAGCTCGTAAATCATGCTCACTTCACCGTTAACGGTTCAAAGGTTGATATTCCATCATACCTCGTTAAAGTTGGTGATGTTATTGCTGTTAAGGATACAAGCAAGTCAACAGATGAGTTCAAGACCCTTGTTGAATCAAATGCTTCTCGTCCTGTTCCAAAGTGGATTGATGCAGATTCAGCCGCTATGACAGCAAAGGTTGTTGCTGTTCCTGAAAGAGAAGAAATCGCAACACCTGTTGAAGAGCACTTAATCGTTGAGTTCTACTCTAAATAATAAGCTGATTATATTGGTTTGTTATTTAGCGAAAACAAAGCTATATATTTAGGAGGCTTTTAGATGATTGAAATTGATAAGCCTAATATCGAAATAGTAGATTTATCTACTCAGGGAAGCAGAAGCGTAGGCAGATTTGTTGTTGAACCTCTCGAGAGAGGTTTCGGCACAACTCTCGGAAACTCAATGAGAAGAGTCCTTCTCTCATCACTTCCTGGTTACGCTATTACTTCTGTAAAGATTGACGGTGTACAACACGAATTTTCAACAATTCCTCATGTAAAAGAGGATGTAACTGAAATTGTTCTTAACCTCAAAAATGTAATTCTTAAGATTCACGACGAAGAACCTAAAACCCTTTACATCAACGCAAAGGGTGAGGGCGAAATCACTGCCGGCGACATTCAGCACGACGGCAGCGTGGAAATCTTGAATCCGGAGCTTCATCTTGCTTATCTTGATGACGGCGCCGATGTTGTTATGGAACTCACAGCAGATAATGGTAGAGGATATGTTCCTTGCGATAGAAACAAGCAGATTATGGAACTTCCAATCGGCACTATTGCAATTGATTCTATCTACACACCTGTATTAAAGGTTAATTACACAGTAGAGAATACTCGTGTAGGACAACAAACTGATTTTGACAAACTTATCCTTGATGTTGAAACTGATGGAACTATTCCGGCAGACGAAGCTGTTTCGCTTGCTGCAAAGATTCTCAATGAGCATCTTAACCTTTTTGTTGACCTTTCTGAAGAAATGGGCAACGCTGAAATCATGGTTGAAAAAGACGATGACGGAAAAGAAAAGGTTCTTGAGATGACAATTGAAGAACTTGACCTTTCAGTTCGTTCATTCAACTGCTTGAAGAGAGCAGGCATCAACACTGTAGGGGATTTGATTGGCAAATCTGAAGACGATATGATGAAAGTCAGAAACCTTGGTCGTAAGTCACTTGATGAAGTAATTGGTAAGCTTGCTTCTCTTGGTTTCAAACTTAGCAAGGAAGAAGACTAAAGGAGGGAATTTCAATGCCAGGTAGCAGAAAACTCGGTCGTCCAACCGACCACAGACAGGCTATGCTTAGAGGATTGGTTACTTATCTTCTTGAAAACGGCAAAATTGAAACAACCGTTACTAGAGCTAAAGAAGTTCGTGCTATGGCCGACAGAATGATTACTCTCGGCAAGGAGAACACACTTCACTCAAGAAGACAGGCTCTTGCTTATGTTACTAAGGAAGATGTTGTTAAAAAGCTTTTTGATGAAATTGCTCCAAAGTACGAAGATAAAAACGGTGGTTACACTCGTATAATTAAAACAGGTCCTCGTAGAGGCGATGCTGCTGAAATGTGCATCATTGAACTTGTTTAATTAAAAAGCATACAGGCACTCAAGTATTAATTTACTTGGGTGCTTTTTGTTGTATTAAGTGCGGTATTGTGGTATAATATTATGAATTAATTATTTGAGGTATGGCTATGACTTTATTGGTTCTTGACGGCAATAGTATTATCAACCGTGCGTTTTACGGAATAAAACTTCTCACAACAAAGCAGGGTGATTATACCAATGCTATATATGGATTTTTGAATATGATGCTCCGATTTGAGGATATGTGCAAGCCTGATGCGGTTGCAGTTGCTTTTGATTTGCACGCACCGACTTTCAGACATAAGATGTACGATGCTTATAAAGCAGGCAGACACGCTATGCCTGATGAACTTCGTTCTCAAATGCCTGTGCTTAAAAATATTTTGCACCTGTTGGGCATTAAAACCGTAGAATGTGAGGGCTGGGAGGCTGATGATATTCTCGGCACTTTTGCAAAGGTTTGCAGAGAAAACGGTGACGCTTGCTATCTTGCAACAGGCGACAGAGATAGCTTGCAACTTGCTCATGACGGTGTTAAGGTGCTCCTTGCAAGAACAAAGAGCACTGATGTTATGGACGAAAAGGCAATATTGGAAGAGTACGGAGTTGAACCGACTGACCTCATTCAAGTCAAGGCTTTGCAGGGCGACAGTTCCGATAACATTCCCGGTGTTCAGGGTGTAGGTCCAAAGACTGCACTTGACCTCATTTCTCGCTTCAAAACTATTGATTATATCTATGAAAATATCGACACAATCGACATAAAAGAGGGCGTTCGCAACAAACTTAAAAATGACAAAGACAATGCCTATCTCTCGTTGAAACTCGGCGAAATTGTAACCGATGCGCCGATAAATACCGACATTAACGAATACAAACTTAATGACGGTGACAAAAAAGGTGCCTCTGCCGAGTTTGCAAGACTTGAATTGTTCAGCCTTATGGATAGATTTAACCTCAACGCAAGCGACGCAGTTGTTGCAACTGCCAAGGAGGAAGTTGTACCTCGTGAACTTGAAAGATTAACCTGCGTTGATGCTGATTATTTGCTTGAAAAAATCGGCGACAATGACGCTTATTATTATCCCGAAATTGTTGACAATTCGGTGACTGATTTGTATTTTGCATTTGGCGACCAAATTATCGTTATGCCGAGCGAAACTCCTGAATTTAAGTATTTTGTTCGCAAGTTTTTTGAAAATGAAAATTGCAAAAAATACACCTATAATTCAAAATATTCTCACCGACTTGCAAAAGAGCTAGGCGTAGAATGTAAAAATGTATGCGGTGATCTTATGCTTTCGGCGTATCTTCTCAAACCGTCGGATAACAATTATTCAATCGACCATCTTTGTTTGGAATACGGTGTTGCAATTCCCGAATATAAAAATTCTCTTGGCGGAAGTGACGAAAGAGTAGTCAACGCTTCGGTTCTTATGCCACTTTTTGAAAAGACAAATTCGCTTCTTCAAGAGGCAAATCAAACGGAACTTCTCAACACAATCGAGCTTCCTCTTGCACGAGTTCTTGCAAAAATGGAAATTGAGGGCTTTGCTGTTGATAAGCAGGGCATTGAGGATTTCGGCAAAAGGTTGTCAACAAGAATTGATGAACTTACAGAGATGATTTACGGCTTTGTCGGTCATGAATTCAATATCAATTCACCAAAGCAGTTGGGAGTTGCACTTTTTGAGGATTTAGGCTTACCGTGCAAGAAAAAAACAAAGAGCGGTTATTCAACAAATGCAGAAGTTCTTGAGGGCTTGCGTAACGAAAGCCCTGTTATCAACTGTATTTTGGAATACAGAACTCTCACAAAATTGAAGTCAACCTATTGCGAAGGCTTGCTAAAAGCTATTCAATCGGACGGCAGAATTCATACTTCATTTAATCAGGTGGAAACTCGAACAGGCAGAATTTCGTCACTTGAACCGAATTTGCAAAACATTCCAATTCGCACCGAACTCGGCAGAGAAATGCGAAAGTTTTTTATTGCCAAAGACGGTGATGTGCTTGTTGATGCCGATTACAGCCAGATTGAACTTCGTGTTCTTGCCGACCTTGCAAATGATGAAAATATGATTAATGCTTTCAACAGCGGAGCGGATATTCATACTTCAACCGCCGCACAGGTGTTCAATATGCCTGAGGAGTTTGTCACAAAACAAATGCGTTCATCTGCAAAGGCTGTCAACTTTGGTATCGTTTATGGCATCGGTGCGTTCAGCCTTGCAAAAGATATCGGTGTTTCACGCAAGGAGGCGCAGGAATATATCGACAATTATCTTGCAACATACAGCGGAGTAAACAAGTATATGACCCATGTGATTGACCTTGCAAGAGAAAAAGGATATAGCGAAACTTTGTTCAAGCGTCGCAGATATTTGCCTGAACTCAACGCAACCAACCATATGGTTAAGGCGGCAGGTGAGCGAATCGCAAGAAATATGCCGATTCAGGGTACAGCTGCCGATATTATCAAAATCGCAATGATTAAGGTTGACAAGCGACTTGATGATGAAAAACTTGACGCTCGTCTAATTTTGCAGGTGCACGATGAACTTATCGTTGAATCAAGCGAAGCCGATTCAAAAAAAGTGCTTGAAATCGTAACCGAGGAAATGGAAAACGCTTGCCAAATGAAGGTGAAGCTCCGTGCAGACGGTGCAATCGGCAAGGATTGGTACACCGCTCATTGATTATGAATATAGAAAAGTTTGAAGAAAAGCACCTTGACGGTGTCGAAAAAATAGAAAAAACCTGCTTCGCACATCCGTGGAGCAGGGAAGATTTGAAAAATCAAATCGGTCTTGATACATCACATTTTCTTGTTGCAACGGTTGACGGAAATGTTGCGGGATATATGGGACTTCAGATTTTCGGCGGTGAGGGATATGTAACAAATGTTGCTGTCTTGCCCGAATATCGCAAACAGGGTATCGCCGAAGCATTGATTAAGGAACAGATGAAAAACGAGATGTCGTTCATCACCCTTGAGGTGCGAGAAAGTAACCTCCCGGCAATCTCGCTTTACACAAAATGCGGATTTAAAAATGTCGGCATCCGCCCCAATTTCTATTCCGCCCCAACCGAAAACGCAATAATAATGACAATTAATAATGAGGATATATAATGGATTTCTTATTTGATGAATATATTGTATTGTTTCGATTCGGAATCGGTATACTATTGGTCTTATTCGTAATTTATTTTTTGCCTAAATACATTGCATATACTTTATCTACTTATCGTAAAGATACCAAAAAATCAGCATTTAATGTATTAAATGATGTTGGTGCTCAAGGTGAATACAGAATATACAAATGCTTGCGAAAATATGAGAAGCAGGGTGCTCGCTTTTTGTTCAATACATATTTGCCAAAAGGGGAAAACGGAGAAACAACAGAAATTGATGTGATTATGATTTGCTATCAGGGAATATTTGTTTTTGAAAGCAAAAATTACAGTGGTTGGATTTTCGGTAATGAAAAATATAAAACTTGGACTCAAACTCTACCGCAAGGCAAGGGCAGAAAAGCTAAAAAGGAAAAGTTTTTAAATCCCATAATGCAAAATAAACTTCATATCGGATGTTTGCAGGAAGTGCTTGGCGATGATTTAGAAAATGTTCCTATCTTTTCTGTGGTCGTTTTTTCAAACCGATGTGAATTAAAAAAGTTGGAACTTAGTTCAAATGAAGCGGTGGTTATAAAGAGAGAAAAATTGCCTCTGCTTGTAAAAAAGTATTGTAAAGTTAAACCTTTTTTAACCTATGAAAAAATTGAAGAATTATATAAAACTTTGTATCCGCTAACCCAATTTAGTGATGAGGTTAAGAAAAAGCATATTGAGGATATACAAAAACATTTATGAGGATAAACAAATGAAAATTTTAGGTATAGAAAGCTCCTGTGACGAAACGGCGGCAGCCGTTGTCGAAGATGGTCGCAGGGTGCTGTCAAATGTAATAGCAACCTCTTTGGAGGAGCACAAACTGTATGGCGGTGTTGTGCCGGAAATCGCATCTCGCAGACACGCAGAGAGCATCAGCGGTGTTGTTGAAGAAGCACTTGCACAGGCACAGTGCACTATGGATGACATTGACGCAATAGCTGTCACCTATGCACCCGGTCTTATTGGTTCGCTTCTTGTCGGAGTGAATTTTGCAAAGGGTCTTGCAAGTGCAACAGGTACGCCGCTTGTTCCGGTTCACCATTTAAGAGGTCACATTGCATCAAATTACATTTCAAGCGATATTAAACCGCCGTTTTTGTGCCTTGTTGTCAGTGGCGGTCACAGTCATATTGTAGCCGTTAAGTCTTATACGGATTTTGAAGTTATCGGCAAAACCCGTGACGATGCGGCAGGCGAGGCTCTCGACAAAGCAGGCAGAACTATGGGACTTGAATATCCGGGCGGTATCAGTATTGATAAGCTTTCGCCGAGCGGTGATGAAAACGCATTTAAGTTTCCTGTGCCGAAAATTCACGATGCACCGTATGATTATTCATTTTCGGGGTTAAAAACCGCTGTTATAAACACTATTCACAATTCAAAGCAGAAAAATGAGGAAATTAATATTGCCGATTTGGCGGCGTCTTTTCAGAAAAGTGTTGTTGACCTTTTGCTTTCGCATTTTGAGAGTGCGGCGGAGAATTTTGGATATAATAAACTTGTGATTGCGGGCGGAGTTTCGGCAAACAGCAAATTGAGAAGCGATGCTGAAAAAATGTGTAAAAAGCACGGCTGGAGTCTTTATTTGCCTGAACTTAAATATTGCGGTGACAATGCTGCAATGATTGCGTCACAAGGCTGTTATGAATATAAGGCAGGCACTGTTGCAGGCGAAAATTTGAATGCTTATGCCACTATGCCGCTTGATGGTTTACATTATTGACAAAAAATTGTCAATTTGAAACGCATTAATGTGACAAATTAATGAATTTTGCTTTTTTCTATTGAAATTTCACTCAATAATAAGTATAATCATACTAACAAATCAGTATGCGTTACTGTAACTGATTTTAGGCTGAAAAGCCATAGACCAAATGTAAAATATATAAAGGAGAATAGATTATGGAATCAAAACTCACAAAGAATCCATCTTTACTTGCTTGGCTCGACGAAAAAGTTGAACTTTTGAAGCCTTCAAAGATTGTATGGATTGACGGTTCAAAGGAGCAAATCGACGCTCTTAAGGCTGAAGCTGTTGAAACAGGCGAAATGATTAAGCTTAACGAAGAGCTTCTTCCTGATTGCTATCTTCACAGAACAGCAGAGAACGATGTTGCCCGTGTAGAGGATCGTACTCTTATCTGTACAACAAAGGAAGAGGATGCCGGTCCTACAAACCATTGGATGGCTCCTGACAAAGCATACGATATGCTCTATAAAATTGCAGCAGGTTCTTACGAAGGCAGAACAATGTACATCATCCCTTATTCAATGGGTCCTGTAGGTTCTCCTCTTGCAAAGATCGGTATCGAAATCACAGACTCTATCTATGTTGTTCTTAACATGAATATTATGACAAGAGTTGGCGCAAAGGTACTCGATGTTTTGGGCGACAGCAACGACTGGGTTCGCGGTATGCACTGCAAATGTAATGTAGACCCTGAAAACAGATGGATTGTTCAGTTCCCTGAAGACAATACTATTATCTCTGTTAACTCTGCATACGGCGGAAACGTACTTCTCGGTAAGAAGTGCTTTGCTCTCCGTATTGCTTCATATCTTGGTAAGAACGAAGGCTGGCAGGCAGAGCATATGCTCATCCTCGGTCTTGAAAAGCCAAACGGCGAAATCAAGTACATCTGTGCAGCATTCCCGTCAGCTTGCGGTAAGACAAACCTTGCAATGCTTATCCCACCTGAAGGATACAGAAATAAGGGCTACAAGATTTGGACAGTAGGCGATGATATCGCTTGGATTAAGAAAGGTCCGGACGGAAGACTTTATGCTATCAACCCTGAAAACGGCTTCTTCGGCGTTGCTCCTGGTACAAATATGAAGTCAAATCCTAACGCTCTTAAGTCAACAATGAAGGGCACAATCTTTACAAATGTTGCTCACAACCTTGACAACAACACTGTTTGGTGGGAAGGTCTTGATAAGAATCCGCCAGCAAATGCTATTGACTGGAAGGGTAATCCTTGGAACGGTCAAACATCAACAGAAAAGGGTGCTCATCCAAACTCAAGATTTACTGCTCCTACAGCAAACTGCCCTTGCCTTTCATCAGAATTCGACAATCCAAACGGTGTTCCGATTTCTGCATTCGTATTCGGCGGTCGTCGTGAGAAGCTCACTCCGCTTGTATATCAGTCAAAGAGCTGGAACAACGGTGTATTCGTAGGCTCAATCATGGGTTCTGAAACAACTGCTGCTGCAACAGGTGCAGTTGGTGTAGTTCGTCGTGACCCTATGGCTATGCTCCCATTCTGCGGTTACAATATGGGTGACTACTGGAAGCACTGGATTGAAATCGGCGAAACTCTCGACGAGGACAAGGCTCCTAAAATCTTCAATGTTAACTGGTTCCGTAAGGACGAAGACGGCAACTTCTTGTGGCCTGGATTTGGCGATAACTTCAGAGTTCTTGACTGGATTATCGACCGTTGCGAAGGTAAGGTTGACGCTCAGGAAACAGCTATCGGTTATCTTCCATATGCAAAGGACATCAACCTTGAAGGTCTTGATATGACTGAAGAAGAAGTTGACAAGATTCTTGATGTTGATAAGGACGCTTGGGAAGAAGAACTCAAGGGTGTTGATGAACTTTACGCTAAGTTTGGCGATAGGCTTCCTAAGGAGCTTGCAGACGAACTTGCATCTGTAAAGGCTGCACTCAAGGACTAATTCCTAATCGAAAATATTGATTAATTGAAATCCCCGGAGTAATCCGGGGATTTTGACTGTCGATAAAGTCCCTGAAACACGCCAAAAATAATCAACTGAATTATGCTTCCTATTGATGCAGTGGAGGTGGCAACACGAAATGTTGACGGTGGGGTTTTAAAAATGCTGTAAGTTTTGAACTTACAGCATTTTTGGCGTTTTTCGTTTTTTGCGAACAAGCGGTACCATCGTACAGCAATGTTCACAAGAAAACGAAATTCAGAAACTTTCTCAACAATCTACAGCGTGTCGAAAACACCTTTTCGACACGCTGAATCCCCGGAGTAATCCGGGGATTTTGTGCGTTTAAAAATATATTCTTACATTATTGTAATTGAACTTGTCACCAAAAATTAATTTCCGTGTCGTATTCTTAATATTAAAGAAAAGGTGAAATTTGTTTATTCTTTTTTAAGATTCTTTATAAGTTCTTTCCTTTTCTTTAACACAATATGAAAAAAGCAATGTTAAACTTTAGAACATAAAGTGTAATGACTTTTCTGCCGATTTCGGTGGCTTTATTCTTATTTATTTGTGAATTAAGGAGATGTGGATATGAATATGTTAGTAACTCTTAACAGCGGTTATGTTTTGCCGTTGTGCACAATGCTTAAATCAATTGCTTGTTCAAACGAGGGAACAAGGATTGATTTGTATATCGTTCATTCTTCGCTTACCATTGCGGATTTTAGGGAAATTAATTCGGCGACAAAAAATACAAATATCAAATTTCATCCTATAAAGGTTGACAATTCGTTGTTTGATTCTGCTCCGACTTGCAAACGAATTTCTAAAGAAACTTACTACAGAATTTTTGCAAGTGAACTTTTGCCAAGCAACCTTGACCGAATTTTGTATATTGACCCCGATACCGTGGTTATCAACCGTCTTGATGATTTTTATAATTCTGATTTTAACGGAAATGTTTTGATTGCCGCAAAGCATTTTGACGGCACTATGGATTCATGGAACAGAAAAAGACTTGGTATCAAAAAATCAAAAAGATATGTCAACGCCGGTATAATGCTGTTTAATCTTGACCTTATGCGAAAGATTTTTTCGGCGGATAGGGTGTTTAATATTATCAAAAAGAAAAAATCAATCTTGTTTCTTGCCGACCAAGATGTAATCAACATTATGTACGATGGATTAATCGGTCTTTATGATGAATATGTAATCAATCTTGATGAGCGTTGCTTTGCACGGCTTTTGAAGAAAATGCCTCTTGAAAGAGCAATGGAATATGCAAACGAACATACGGATATTATTCACTTCAACGGCAAGTACAAACCGTGGAAAAGCGGATACAAAGGTGTGTTGGACGGCTATTGGCATTATTATAATCGCATGCCAATCCTGCAATCAAGGAGGTATTATGATGAAACTGCTTAAAAAATACTTTAAGATTCCGCCGAAAAATGTTTGCATAATTTACGGTGTGGCATTCGCTTTTCTTGTTGCCTTGTTTCTGACGGTGTATTTTACCGTTGGCAAACAGCTGACCGAATTCGTATCCGACACAAAAAGTTTTGACGCTTGGCTGTCACAATACAAGAGTTTCAGTGCGGTTGTGTTTATCTTTATTCGTGCATTTCAAACAGTGATTAAGATTATACCTGCCGAACCGTTGGAAATTGCATCAGGCTATGCTTTTGGCACCTGGGGAGGACTTCTTTATTGCTCAATCGGCACATTTATAGGTTCACTTGTAATCGTCTTTCTTTCAAAAGCGTTTGGGCAAGCGTTTATCGGTGCTTTTGTAAATGAAGAGCAAATAAAACAGCTAAAGGTTTTGAGTGACACAGATAATCAAAATCTCTTTTTGTGGATATTTTATCTTATCCCCGGAACACCAAAAGACATCTTTACATATATTGTTTCGGCAACCGATATTAATCTATTCAGGTTTTTTGCAATAACAACAATTGCACGAATTCCGTCAATAATCACATCAACTGTTTGTGGCAACGAATTGATGAACAACAACATAAAATCCGCTGTTACAATATTTGTTTTGACAGCCGTTGTTTCGGGAGCGTGTGCAATCATTTATAAAAAGCATAATGACAAAAATCAAAAACTTAATGCATAAATAAAAAAGTCAGCCCTTTTGAACTTTTTGAGGACTGACTTTTTTATTTGGAGTTTTATTTATCGTTTTTGTCAAGCATTCTGATTATATTGAGGTTTGTTTCGAATACTTGTCTGTGTTGTTTGCGGAGAACCGACAGCACAATTCCCGCAAAGAAATTCATTCCCGACACAATGCCGAATGTAACGGACGCAAGAAAAGTCGGAATTCTCGGAACTAATCCTGTTTCGATATATTCCACAAAAACAGGGATGAAGAAACCGATTGCAACCGCCATAAGTATCGCAGAAATGATTGAGAAAAATGTGAGAGGTTTTGTATCTCTGAACAACATACCGATTGTTTTCAGCACCTTGAAACCGTCCGAATATGTGTTGAGTTTGCTTTCACTGCCTTCCTCACGGTCTTGGTAATCAATAGGAATTTCAACAATTCTGAAATTGTTATCAAGTGCAAATATTGTCATTTCTGTTTCAATTTCAAAGCCTTTGCACAGAACAGGGAATGACTTTGCAAAGTCACGGCTAAACGCTCTTGCTCCGCTCATTACATCATTGATTTTCGAGTGAAAAAGGAAGTTGATCATATCTTTAACAAGAACATTTCCGAAATTATGAAAACGGCGCTTGTTCATTTCAAAATATGTAGAACTGAGCCTGTCACCTACTGCCATATCGGCTCTGCCCTCGAGAACCTCTTTTTCAAGAACAGGTGCAAACGATGCAGGGTAGGTGTTGTCGCCGTCTGCCATAATATAGCAATCTGCCTCAATATCTCTAAACATTGAGCGCACAACATTACCCTTGCCTTGACGAACTTCTTTCCTGACTATTGCACCGGCATTTTTTGCAATTTCATATGTGCCGTCAGTTGAGTTGTTGTCATAGACATATATGTCTGCGTGTGGCAAGTGCTCACGAAAGTCCTTTATTACCCTTTCAATTGTTTTTGCTTCGTTGTAGCATGGTATAATTACTGCTGTTTTCATTGTTTGTTTCCTAATTCTGATTTATTTTTTTGAATACCGCATATTCTTTGTTTTTGAATATAAGTTCGTAATTATTGTCATTTTTGAGGTTGACATATAACGGCTTTTCGGATTTCTTTTCAATCAAAGCATAATTGAAATTGTATTTGTTAAACACTTTTTTGTAATTCTTTTTACCGTCAACAACTTTAAAATATTCTGTAAGATAGTCAAAATCGTGATTGGCTTCTTCTATAAACGAATCTGCACGGGCATCTATATATGTTGTATAACCTTTGAATTCAAGATAGCCACCGACATTGAAACCGTTAAATAATCTTAAATCGGTAACATTGTTTTCGTCAATGTCGTTTTGCATTGCGTCGATTGCAGTGTCAAGTCTTTGCATTGATTTGTTTGTTCCGTTATATTTTACATAATTTGACGCTTCGTTGTACATTCCGCTTCCAAGAGTGCCCACAATTAAAACTATGAATACAAATATAAGTGCAACTGTGGCTTTGATAAGTCCTTTTGATTCTTTCTTATTTTTGTTTGCTTCTTGGTCTTTTTTTATTAAGTTTTCAAAAATACCACGAAAGTCGATGTTGTCAATATATTTGAGGGTTGAAGGTATAGCACAAATGATGAAATAAGGTGTCAGTTTGATGTACATAAGCATCATAATCGCAGTGCCCGCAGTAAGCAAAACATATCTGATGTTTGTTTTGCCTTTTTTGTAGAATAGATAAATGCAGAGAATTGCAAATAATTCGATCCAGTCCGAAATAGCAGAAATATCAAATGAGAAAGTAAGCGGATTGAGCTCGCCTATCAAATCGTTTACTTTATCACCAACAGATGTTGTGAAAATAAAGGTTAAACCCTTTACTCCATAAGGTGTTATAAGACCGAAAACTGCCATAATAACTGCCGTGATAATAAGAGGCATAATTTTGCAACAAGCTATGGACTTGCCTTTGATTTTTATAGGCAGTGCATTTGCTAAAAACGGCAAAAGCACAATGAACAGCATTGTCCACATAGATGCGTGCAAGTTCACGACAAGTACGGACAGGATAGGCAATACGCACAAGTGTTTGTATTTTCCGTCTTTGATATATTTTTCAAGACAGATAAGCTCAATTAGGATAATTGAGTATGTAAAAATCTGCGGTCTTGTAACCATAAAAGCCGGCATCGCAGTTCCTGCAATAAAGGTTGCAATGCTTGCCACTATTGGCTTGTTGGAAATTTCAAGGCACAGCTTTCTGAATAAAAGAAGAAAAACCGTGTACATTACCAACACAAGCAACATCGGACCTAAAAAGCCCATAAGACTGTATAGCTTGTAGAATATTATATCCGAAAGCCATTGTTGAACAACAAGGTCCATATTTGTGTGGAATGTGAGAAAATCTTTTGTCGGGATTCCGTTTTTACAGATGTATTCACCTGTTTTGATAATCCAGTATGTGTCAGAGTCTGTTCTCCAGTTCATCATAAACAATGATAAAAAAGGCAAAAACATTACGACCTTGTTTATTATTTTTAAAATCTTTTCGGAAAGTTGCTTGTCTTTCGCTTCGGTTAACTGCTGTCCCATGTTATCTCCTTGCATATATGTCTTTAATGTTAATTATACACATATTAGAAGTATAAATCAATATGATATTTGTACAAAATTAACATCGGTATATAAAAGATTGCAATATGGTTACCATCCGTCGCTTTTCTCTTGCACATTTAACAATTATTTGTTACAATAAAAGAGAAAATAAAATCAGATAATTAGCAAAGGAGCTTTTTTATGGATTCATTATGTAAAAAAGAGCTTGAGATTTATGCCACAAAAATCCGTATGGGCATAATCGAAGGCACTTACAATGCAAAAGCAGGACATCCGGGCGGTTCGCTTTCAGCGGCAGATGTTTTTGCTTATCTTTATGAAAAAGAGATGAGAGTTAACCCTAAAGAACCAAAGTGGGACGATAGAGACAGACTCGTTCTTTCAAAGGGTCACTGTGCACCGGGCTTGTATGCCGCACTTGCATACAAAGGCTTTTTCCCGGTTGAAGATTTAAAAACTCTCCGTCACATTGATTCTTATCTTCAGGGTCACCCAAATATGAATACTGTTCCGGGTATTGATATGAGCACAGGCTCTCTCGGTCAGGGCATCAGCGTTGCTGTCGGTATGGCAAAGGGTGCAAAGTTTCTTGGCAAGGATGTCAATGTTTATTCTGTCCTCGGTGACGGTGAAATCGAAGAAGGTCAGGTTTGGGAAGCTATGATGTTTGCTCATCAGTACAAGCTTGATAATCTCTGCATCATTATTGACTGCAACGGACTTCAAATTGACGGTCCTTGCAGTGAGGTTATGTCGGCAGAGCCTATTGACGAAAAGGTTAAGGCTTTCGGCTTTGAAGTTATCACTATTGACGGCAATGATTTTGACGATCTTGAAAAAGCATTTGACGCTTTCCACAAGTCAAACAAGCCTTTTGCAATTATTATGAAAACTGTTAAGGGCAAAGGCGTTTCTTATATGGAAAATCAAGTTGGTTGGCACGGCAAAGCTCCAAACGAAGAAGAATATAACATTGCAATGGCAGAATTGAATGCCAAGTTGGCAGAATTGGAGGCGTAAGTATGAGCGAAGTAAAATGTATTGCTACCCGTGACAGCTACGGTAACGCACTTAAAGAGCTTGCAGCAGGCGGAGCAGATAAGCTCGTTGTTCTTGACGCCGACCTTGCGGCTGCTACAAAAACAGGAATTTTCAAAAAGGAATATCCTGACAGACACTTCAACTGCGGTATCGCAGAAGCAAATATGATTTGTGCCGCAGCAGGTATGAGCACTATGGGACTTGTTCCGTTTGCTTCATCATTTGCCATGTTCGCAGCAGGCAGAGCTTTTGAGCAGGTTCGTAACTCAATCGGCTATCCGCATCTTAATGTAAAAATCGGTGCAACTCACGCAGGTATTTCCGTTGGTGAGGACGGCGCAAGCCATCAGTGTTGCGAGGATTTCGCTCTTATGCGTTCTATTCCGGGTATGGTTGTTATTTGTCCGGCTGATGATGTTGAAGCAAAGCAGGCTGTTAAGGCTGCTTATAAATACGAAGGTCCTGTATATTTGAGATTTGGCAGACTTGCTGTTCCTGTGTTCCACGATGATAGCTATAAGTTTGAAATCGGCAAGGGCGAAATCGTTAAAGAGGGCAAGGATGTAACAATCATTGCAAACGGTCTTATGGTTGCCGAGGCTATCGAAGCAGGCAAAACTCTTGCGGAAAACGGCATTGATGCAGAAATCATCAACATTGCCACAATCAAGCCTCTTGATGATGAACTCATCGTTGCTTCTGCAAAGAAAACAGGCAAGGTTGTAACAGTTGAAGAGCACAACATTATCGGTGGTTTGGGCGAGGCTGTTTGCTCATGCCTTTCAGAAAAATGTCCAACTCCTGTAAAGCGTATCGGTGTTAATGACGAATTCGGTCATTCAGGCCCTGCAAAGGATCTTCTCAAGCAGTTTGGTCTTTCAGCCGAGAACATTGTAAAGGTTACAACAGAATTTGTTAAATAATTAACATTTATTGTTGATTTATCAATTAAGATACTGTATAATGTTATTGTTAAAAATTCATAAAGGAGATTTATTATGGAAGCACTTAACAAAAAGACTATTGAAGATATTGATGTAAAGGGCAAAAGAGTTCTTGCCCGTTGTGATTTCAATGTTCCTCTTATGGACGGCGAAATCACAAACGATAAGAGAATTGTGGCAGCTTTGCCAACAATCAAGTATTTGATGGAGCACGGTGCAAAGGTTATCCTTTGCTCACACCTTGGCAGACCAAAGGGAGAATACAAGCCTGAGTTCAGCCTTGCTCCTGTTGCAAAGAAGCTCTCCGAGTACCTCGGCACAGAGGTTAAACTTGCAGAAGACCCTGAAGTTGTAGGCGAAAATGCAAAGAGAATTGCATCAGAGCTTAAAGACGGCGAGGTTATGCTTCTTGAAAATGTAAGATACAGAAAAGAAGAAACAAAGAACGAAGAGAACTTCTCAAAAGAGCTTGCTTCTCTTGCAGACATCTTTGTTAACGATGCATTCGGCACAGCTCACAGAGCACACTGCTCAACAACAGGCGTTGCGGCTTATCTTCCTGCTGTTTGCGGTTTCCTCATCCAAAAGGAAATCAAGTTTATGGGTGGCGCTCTTGCAAATCCAAAGAGACCTCTCGTTGCAATCCTCGGCGGTGCAAAGGTTTCTGATAAGATTGGCGTAATTTCAAACCTCATCGACAAGTGCGATACTATCATCATCGGCGGTGGTATGGCTTACACATTTATGAAGTACCTCGGTCACTCAATCGGCGATTCTCTTCTTGAGGCTGACTGGGTAGAAAAGGCAGGTCAAATGATGGCTGACGCAGAGGCAAAGGGCGTTAAGTTCCTTATCCCTGTTGATAACAAGGTTGGCAGAGAGTATGCTGCTGACACAGAAGCAAAGATTGTTAGCTCTGATGAAATCCCTGACGGTTGGATGGGTCTTGATATCGGTCCAAAGTCAATGGAAGTTTTCGTTGACGCTATCAAGGGTGCAGGTACAGTAATTTGGAACGGTCCTATGGGCGTATCCGAATGGGATAACTTTGCAGCAGGTACAATCGCAGTAGCAAACGCTGTTGCAGAGTCAGGCGCAGTTTCAATCATCGGCGGCGGCGACTCGGTTGCAGCTGTAACAAAGCTCGGCTTTGCTGACAAGATGAGCCACATCTCAACAGGCGGCGGCGCTTCACTTGAATTCCTTGAAGGTAAAGAACTTCCTGGTATCGCAGCACTTCAGGATAAATAATAAACAACAATCTGCCTCCTTTTGGGAGGCGGGTTGCCTATAATACAATTGTAATAAATAAGAGGTAATTATAATGAATAAAGCAAAGAGAAAAGCTATCATTGCCGGCAACTGGAAAATGAACAACACTCCGGCACAGACAACAGCTTTGATTAACGAAATGAAACCACTTGTTGCAGATGCAGATTGCGAAGTTGTACTTTGCGTACCATTCGTAGACATCCCTGCAGCAGTTGAGGCAGCAAAGGGTTCAAATATCAAAATCGGTGCAGAGAATGTTCACTTTAAGGACAGCGGTGCTTTCACAGGTGAAGTTTCGGCAGATATGCTCAACGAACTCGGTGTTGAATATGTTGTTATCGGTCATAGCGAAAGAAGAACATACTTTGGCGAAACAGACCAAACTGTTAACCTCCGCACACTCAAGGCTCTTGAAAAAGGCCTCAAGCCAATCGTTTGCGTTGGTGAAACTCTTGAGCAGAGAGAACTTGGCTACACAGAAACTCTCTTGAAGTTCCAAACAAAGATGGCTCTTACAAATGTAACAGCAGAGCAACTCAAGAATGTTGTTATCGCTTACGAGCCTGTATGGGCAATCGGCACAGGCGTAACAGCAACTGCTGACCAGGCTGACGAGGGCAACGGCTTTGTTCGTGCAGCTATCGCAGAGGCTTATGGCGACGATGCAGCACAGAGTGTAACAATTCAGTACGGCGGTTCAATGAACGCAGGCAACGCTGATGAACTTACATCAAAGGAGAATGTTGACGGCGGTCTTATCGGTGGCGCTTCACTCAAGGCTCACGATTTCTCTGTAATCGTAAAGGCAGCTTCAAAATAAGATAATTTTTGCAGGCGGTATCGCCTAATCGTAGGGGCGACCTTTAATTAGGCGCCCCTTATTTATAAGGTAAACTGTTGTGTTTTTGCACGACCGAGGGGTTTGTTTCCTAACGCCTCAAATTTCAAACCAAGGAGATTATTTATGAAAAAAACCAATGTACTTTGTATAATGGACGGCTTCGGCCACAATAAAAGTGATTTTGGCAACGCTGTTGCGGCGGCTAAAAAGCCAAATCTCGATATGCTTATGGAAAAATATCCTTACACCTATATCGGTGCTTCGGGTATGGATGTAGGTTTGCCTGACGGTCAAATGGGCAACTCTGAAGTAGGCCACACAAATATGGGCGCAGGCAGAGTTGTTTATCAGGAACTTACAAGAATTACAAAGGCTATTGATGACGGCGAGTTCTTCGAAAATGAAGCACTCAAAAACGCAGTTCAAAAGTCGATTGATGCAGGCAAGGCACTTCACCTTATGGGTCTTGTTTCCGACGGCGGTGTTCATAGCCACAACAAGCACATCTATGCACTTGTTGAACTTGCAAAGAGAATGGGTCAAAATAAGGTTTATCTTCACTGCATTATGGACGGCAGAGATGTTCCTCCGACTTCAGGCAAGGATTATGTTGCGGAAGCTATCGAAAAAATGAACGAGATCGGCGTGGGCAAGGTTGCTACTGTAATGGGCAGATACTATGCTATGGATAGAGATAATAACTGGGATAGAGTTAAAAAGGCTTATGACGCAGTCGTTTTAGGCGAGGGCATCAAGAATACAGACCCTGTTGCCGCTATCGAGGCTTCTTATGAAACCGTAGACGGCGATGGCAAAAACCTCACTGATGAGTTCATTCTTCCAACTGTAACTCTTGAAAATGAGGGCAGAATTTCAGACGGTGACTCCGTTGTGTTCTTCAACTTCCGTCCTGACCGTGCAAGAGAAATCACCCGTACTTTTGTTGACCCTGATTTTTCAGGATTTGAAAGAAAGTTCTTCCCGCTCAACTATGTTTGTATGACTCAGTACGATGCAACAATGCCGAATGTTGATGTTGCATTCAAGCCACAGTCACTTAAGAATACTTTTGGCGAGTACCTTGCAAACAATGGTATGACCCAGCTCCGTATTGCCGAAACAGAGAAGTACGCACATGTAACTTTCTTCTTCAACGGCGGTGTTGAGGCAGTCAATGAGGGCGAGGATAGAATCCTTATTCCGTCACCAAAGGTTGCAACTTATGATTTACAGCCTGAAATGTCTGCTTATCTCGTTTCTGAAAAACTCAACGAGGCTGTTCGTTCAGGCAAATATGATGTTGTCATCGTCAACTTTGCAAACTGCGATATGGTTGGCCACACAGGCGTGTTCGATGCAGCAGTAAAGGCTGTTGAGGCTGTTGATGAGTGCGTTGGCTCTCTCTATCAGGCTGTTATGGACAATGGCGGAACTCTCTTCATTACTGCCGACCACGGCAACGCAGACCAGATGAAAGAAGCTGACGGCTCACCGTTCACAGCTCACACAACAAACGAAGTTCCTTTCATCGTTTGCAATTGCGGTGATGTAAAACTCCGTGAGGGTGGCAAACTTTCAGATATAGTTCCAACTATGCTCAAGGTTATGTCTATGCCTCAACCTGAAGAAATGACAGGCAAGTCAATCATTGAATAATATCAACCTATCAGGCTCCCCTAATGATTAGGGGAGTTTTTTGCTTCAAATGCAGAAAATCGGCGTGAAATGTTGATTGCTCAATCGTGGTGTTTAGTACCTGTGAGGCTGAACGATAACGCAAATTGCGTATTGTTAGCAAAAAACAAAGGCAACCAAACCTCCGTTTCTTGTCGAAATATTAATCGCTTGTTAATATAAACAAAAAATATGGTGCTATTTTGTTATATTTTATGATTTATTCCAACAAAAAAATGGTTGAAATGTATGTATATTTATGGTAAAATCTTTAAGAGTAAAATTCTGTGCAGTTGCGGTTGTGCAGAATGAATAATTGTTTTATTTTTCATTATTATACAGAGGAAGCATTTGCCTCAAATCTATAAAAAATGGAGGATGATTATGAAAAAGTTTATCAAAAAAACAATTGCGGGCTTAATCGCAGGCGTAATGGCTGTTTCATCAATGCCATTTGCGGCTTTGACAGCTCAAGCTGCCGATTCACCAGAAAAGACTTATGTTAAGTCAAATATTGAATCATTTACAGGTTATACAGGAACAGCAAGTGCACCAACAACTAATTGGTATGGAAATCCGGAAGTTGCAAATGCTCTTTATGTAAGTCCGGAATATTCTGATACAAGCAATTATGTGTCAAAAACTTATATAAACAGCGATGGTCAAAAGTATAAGTTTATGGGATATAAGGATGTTGTTTTGCTTAATACAACAACTCCTGCTTATTTTCCTGTTACATTTGAGGAACAGGGTTTGACAAATTATTCCGGTACAGCTAAAAGAGAATATGACTATATCGCAACTACGACAAACGGATTCCAAACAAAAGATAATTGGGTGGAGTGTAGTGATTGGCATACTTATACTGCAAAAGATAGTGGTATAACAGCAAGCGGTGATATTAACTATAATAATACTACAACAGGAAGTTCAATGGGCTATCCTGTGATGAGTAAAAATACTTCTCGTGATTTTAGAAACAAAGTATATCTCAATCAAGGCGAGGGTAATGTTTCTCAATATTATGATAAATATGACAGCATTTCTTTTGACATAAGACTTGATTATTATTATAGTTATTGGAGTTTTGGATCTGGAACAAAAACAGATACATTACAAAATCAGTTACTTCAAGACGTAAAATACGAAGAAAATAAAACAGTTTATGTTGTAAACTATAAGCCGATTGCTGAAAAAATTGATGCAATGAAAGCTGTTTATGCTGAAATCAAGGCAAACGGTGAAGAAAATTATGCTGAAGCTGACCTTAATGCATTCTATCAGGCTGCGTACAAAGTAATGTCATTAAACCCAAACAGCTACAAGTATTCGACCGGTGTTGCAGCAGCAGTTCAAGCTGCAGGAGATGACATTGCTGATGTAGTTAACAACTACCTTACTACTGCAACAACAAAACTTACAAAGGTTGTTAAGCTCGACACAAGTGCATATGAAGCTGCTCTTAAAGAAGCAGAGGCAAAGGCTTTGAATCCTAACAACAGATACACAGCAGATTCAATCAGTGCTTTGAAAGCTGTAATTGATTCTGTAAAGATTGATAGAGAGAATGTAAAAAATCAAGCTCAACTCAACGCTTTGGTTACAAGACTTCAAGAAGCAAACAACAGTGTTGTTCAGGCAAAATTCAATGTAATATTTGTTACAGTAGGTCTTGATTCAACTACTGAAGATAAGAAGTTTGATAAATATATTGAATATGGCAAAACCTATAATGCCGATGCTGGGGCAAATGTAAAGAAGTGGGTTGTTACAACCGATAACGGCAACACATCTACTGTTATTGATAACTTTGATCAAAAGGCTTCTTTTGTAATCACAAAGGACGCAAAGATTTATGCTTATCTTTCAGGCGAAGACAGTTCAAAGACTTCATCAAAGGTTACTTTCCTCGGCAGACACAATCAGGTTGTTGCAATCAGATATGTTGCTGACGGTAAGACACTTGAAACAAAAGATGTTGATGCTCCAAGTATTCCTTTCTATAAATTTGAAAATTGGGATGTTGCTTCTGTAGTGGGCGACGGCAACGAATACACCGTAAAGGCTTCTTACACTTGCAATCAAACAGATGAGTTCTGCACAGTTCACTTTGGTGATTGGAGACAGGCTTATGCATACGACAGCTATGTATATCTTCCAAACACAGTAGCAGGCACAAAGTATGCTCTTTATTCAGACAAAGAATGCACAAAACTTCTCACTGTTCTTGACGGCGTAGATTTCTATGCACCAAAGACAAGCAACATTTATGTTAAGGCTTATGATACTGAAGCAACAGTAAGCATTGCCGTAACAGGTTCATTCGCTGAAAAAGATGTAGAAGCAGGAAAGAATTATGCTAACTTCAACTGTAAGTTCTATCTCCCTGACGGCACAGATGCTATTGAATGGGGTGTTGAAGTTCTCTCCCCTGATGGCACAAAAACAGCTAAAGTAAAGGCTGAAAAATTGTCAGAGAGAAATGAATATACTGTAAGATTTGGCACAGAAATTGGCTCAAAAGTTACATCAATCAAAGGTCGTGCATATCTTGTATATGTACAAGACGGAGTAAAGAAAACAATTTATTCATCTGATGAGGATGAGTATGTAACAGTTAATTTGAACGCTTAATTTAAGGAGGAATTGAATAATGAAAAAGTTTGAATCACCTCAAATTAATGTGGTAAAGTTTATGAATGATGATGTGATTACAACATCAAGCGGTTATGGAAATATTACAGATTCTAATTTCGACAATTTGTTTGCTCCTCATTCAGCAGCACCTGCAGATGACGCATTTGATTTCTAACATTGCAATACAAAATCAGCTTCCCTTGGGGCACGCTGCATAAGGAAGTAATTGGTTTAAGCTTTCTGAATTTTGCTCATTGCACTATTAAAAAATCCCGCTAATACGCAAGTATTAACGGGATTTTATTAATGCACACTGAACAAAAGCAGTTTGCTTAAACTGCCTTGCACTCAAAAATCAAAGAAACAGATGAAAGACAAGGCATAATTTACAGGGCAGGCTTGTCGCCTTCACTGTAAATTTAACGCAGTGTTTCGCTGTTTATTTGATTTTTTGAGCATTTATTCCTTACGCAGTGTGCCCCTTAATGAGGAGCTTTTTTGTTATAAAAAGACGGTGGGGTTTTACCGATAAATAATTATCTATTTTGCATAAAAAATCTTGCTTTCCCCTTGCAATTTATAGCAATTTAGTGTAAAATGAAAGAAAAAAGGGGATCTTTTTATGAACAATGTCTACACAATAACCAATCCTAAAAATGAAAATGTGTTTATTCATGTTATGCCGGGACACTTCATCTCTGCAAACAATCATATAAATTATTATGTCGGCACATCCGACATCAAGCACAATCTCAATGTCTCTGTTGATGCGGCAAAACTTATGGCAGAGTACTACAACACAAATGCCATTCAGGTTGACACAGTTCTCTGTTTGTACGAAACACAGGCGCTCGGCGCATATTTGGCAAGGGAACTTTCAAGCCCAACTATGATGGCACCGAACCCGGACCAAACAATCTTTGTTGTCGGCAGTGAATACGATGCCGCAGGCAACTTGATTTTCAGAGATAATCTTCGCAGAATGATTTTTGGCAAAAATGTTTTGCTCCTCATTTCTTGTATCACTTCGGGCAGAACTATTGAGCGTGCCATGGAAAGCGTGGCATATTACGGTGGCAAGGTTGCAGGCATTTCCGCTGCGTTCTCAATGCAAGCACGCATTGCCAATGTTCCTGTAAACGCATTGTTTACCGAAAAAGACATTCCGGGTTATATCTCTTATCCGTCACATGATTGCCCATTCTGTCAAAAGGGTATCCCTGTTGACGCAATCAGCAACGGCTACGGCTATTCAAAAATTTAACATCAAACATAATCGGCTCCCTTAATGGTTAGGGGAGCCTGATTTGCTTTATTAAAATTTTATTTTCAAAAAATCTTGACAAATCATATCTTTTTGTTATAATAAGATTACTGAAAACTTAACAGTACCCTTAAAGATGTGGAAGCAGAAAAAGATTGTTTGCTTGCTTCAGAGAGTCGATGGTTGGTGTGAATCGGCGGATGGCAAATGATGTATAGCTCTCTGTGGAGTCGACGACCTGAATAGAAATCAATAGGGTTGTCCGAGTAGCTTCGTTATAGGCTGAGGCATTGTTTGATGCTAAAGGGCAGTTTTTCACTGCTGAAATAGGGTGGTACCGCGTATTTTACGCCCCTATACTTTTGAGTGTAGGGGCTTTTTTATATTCCTTTACACCAAATGAAAGGAGATTTTTATTATGAAAAAAGGTTACGAAAAGTATTTTGGCTTCAAGCCGATTGACATCCCTGACAGAACTTGGCCAAGCAAGCAAATCACAAAAGCACCGATTTGGTGTTCGGTTGATATGCGAGACGGAAATCAGGCGCTTGTTGACCCAATGAATTTGGAGGAAAAACTCGAATTCTTCAAGACAATTCTTGATGTCGGAATCAAGGAAATTGAAGTCGGATTCCCATCAGCAAGCGAAACAGAATACGAGATTTTGCGCACACTCATTGACGGTGGATACATTCCTGATGATGTGACAATTCAGGTACTTGTTCAGGCAAGACCTCACCTCATCAAAAAGACTTTTGAGGCTATCCACGGCGCAAAAAATGTAATCGTTCACTTCTATAATTCAACATCAACCTTGCAGAGAAAGGTTGTTTTCAAGACCGATATGGACGGTGTAATCGACATTGCTGTTAAGGGTGCACAGCTTATTTACGAGCTTACCGAAGAAGAAAAGAAGAAAAATCCCGACACCAACATTCGCTTTGAATATTCGCCTGAATCGTTCAGCGGAACAGAGATGGACAATGCGGTTGAGATTTGCAGACGAGTGATGGAGGAGCTTCACATCACAAAAGAAAATCCGATTATCCTCAATCTTCCGTCAACTGTTGAGGGCTCAACTCCAAATGGCTACGCTGACCAAATCGAGTATTTTTGTCGTCATTTGCCAAACAGAGAATCGGCTATCATATCGCTTCATCCTCACAACGACCGAGGCACAGGCGTTGCAGCCGCCGAACTTGGCTTGCTTGCCGGTGCAGACAGAATCGAGGGCACATTGTTTGGCAACGGTGAGAGAACAGGCAATGTTGACATTGTCACTCTTGCACTAAATATGTGGACACAGGGTGTTGACCCGCAACTTGATTTTCACGATATCAAAAAGATAAAAGAGGTTTACGAGCGTTGCACAAAGATGAGTGTTCCGCCTCGTCATCCGTATGCAGGCGAGCTTGTGTTCACTGCGTTTTCGGGTTCGCATCAGGACGCAATCAACAAGGGCAAAATGTATATGGAAGAGAGCCACAGCGATATGTGGGAAGTGCCTTATCTTCCAATCGACCCGGCAGATGTCGGCAGAGAATACGAGCCGATTATCCGCATAAATTCGCAGTCCGGCAAAGGTGGAACAGCCTTTATTCTTGCCAACAATTACGGCATCAAAATGCCAAAGGCTATGCATCCTGAATTTGGCGCAGTTGTTCAAAACGCTTGCGAGGAAAAGGGCAAGGAGCTTACCGCAGACGAGGTTTTCGACCTTTTCCAAAAGGAATACAGAAATGTCAATGGTCCTTACAGACTTGTTAATTATAAGATTTCTGAAGAGAAGAACGAGGACGATGCTCTCACAACCGTTCATTTCACCGGTACTCTTAAATATAAAGATGAAGCACCTGTTCAAATTGACGGCTTCGGCAACGGTCCTGTCGGTGCATTCTGCGATGCTATGAATAAAACACCGCTTCGTGAGTATGAGTTTATTGATTATGACGAGCACGCAATTGCAGTCGGCTCGGATTCAAAGGCTATCAGCTACATTCAACTCAAAACTCCGCAGGGCAAAACAATTTTCGGTATCGGTGTCAGTCACAACATCGGCTACGCTTGTATGAAAGGCGTTATTTGTGCAATTAACCGTGACCAAGCAGACACACAGCGTGACGACACTATGCCCGGCATATTTGATGTTTGCTGATTGATATAACATTTTGGAGGAAATAAAATGAACGAATATAATATTACCGTGTTGAAGGGCGACGGAATCGGCCCTGAAATCGTTGATGAGGCTATCAAGGTTTTGAACAAGGCAGGCGAAAAATTCGGCTTCAAGTTCAATTATAACTATCAGCTTTTGGGTGGTTGTGCTATTGATGCAACAGGTGTTCCTTATCCGCAGGAAACAGCAGATGCGTGCAAGGCTTCGCAGGCAGTGCTTTTGGGTGCTGTCGGCGGTCCGAAGTGGGATGACCAACCGGGCAGCAATCGCCCTGAAAAGGGACTTCTTGCAATCAGAGAGGACTTGGGACTTTTTGCAAATCTTCGCCCTGCAAAGATTTTTGCTCCGCTCAAGAGTGCTTCTCCGATTAAAGAAGAAATCATCGGTGACGGCTTGGATATTCTCATTGTTCGCGAACTTACAGGCGGTATCTATTTTGGAGACCGTGGAACTTATGAGGAAAACGGCGTTGTAGGTGCTTATGATACCGAAAGATATACTTATCCTGAAATTAAGCGAATTGTCAAAGCCGGCTTTGAATATGCAATGAAGCGTGAAAAGAGATTGACCTGCGTTGACAAGGCAAATGTGCTTGATTCTTCTCGTCTTTGGAGAAAGGTTATGGAAGAAACAGCCAAGGATTATCCGGAAGTTGAGGTTTCGTATATGTATGTTGACAACTGCGCAATGCAACTTGTTCGCAATCCAAATCAGTTTGACACTATCGTTACATCAAACATTTTCGGCGACATTCTTTCTGACGAGGCTTCAATGATTTCAGGTTCAATCGGAATGCTTGCTTCTGCATCTCTCGCAGAGGGCACTTTCGGTTTGTACGAGCCAATCCACGGTTCTGCTCCTGACATTGCAGGTCAGGGCAAGGCAAATCCTCTTGCAACCATTCTTTCGGGTGCAATGATGCTCCGCTACACATTTGGCGAGGCTGAAGCTGCCGATGCAATCGAAAAGGCGGTTGACACGGCGCTCACTCTTGTTAGAACTCCGGACATTTTCGAGGACGGTTTCGCTCCTGTAACAACTTCGCAAATGGGCGACAAAGTGGTAGAACTATTATAAAATTTTTTTCAATCCCTCTTGATTTAAGAGGGATTTTTGTATGGAACAAGATTTGTGATTTTGTCTTGTTTAGTTAATTTTCACAATAATTTATAGTGTATTTGTGTATAAATAGTTTAAAATTATGTTAAATTTTTGTTGATTTAAAGCCGTAATTATGGTAAAATATCCATAAGTAAAACTATGCTTTTGTGTTCAGACATTTGGGGAGAAAGTCTGCAATAGTTTTATTAGAAAAATAGAAACATATGGAGGTTTTTTTATGAAAAGGTTTTTCAAAAGAACAATTGCTTGCTTAATTGCAGTGCTGATGGTTGTTTCTTCATTGCCATTCACAGCACTTACAGCTAACGCAGCAGATGCAACAACCACGACTTCTCAAATCACTGTTAAATCATATGGTTTGTTTACCAATGGCACAGGAAGCAGATGGCGTGGTACAAACGCAAATATCATTAATGAAACTGGAGACAAATTTGATATTGGTTTTGTTAATTTTGATATTAGCAATGTTTCGGCTACCGAATTTGATACATTTGGTGAAGTTTACTATAACTTCTATGTTGAAAAGGCAGGTTCAAGAACAAATCTTCCTTTGCATGTGATGTATCCAACAAGCAATCAGTCTTGCTTTGATGTTGATACCAAAGTTCAATGGAACACAACTGGTGACGCTTCAAAAATTGAAACATCTGTTTATAATAAAATTTGGTCATCATCTACTCATGCACAATTAGCAAGAGAAGAGTTTGGGTTAAAAAATCTTTTAACTATGCCTTTATCTAAAAAAGGTGAAACTCGAATAGGTAGTGTTGATATTTCTGAAGCAATTAAGGTAGCTAAAAAAGCACGCCTTTCTTATGCAACAATCGTATTTATGCTTGCTAAAGAAGAATCAAACGGTACTTATTCCGATGTGGGTGATAATAACGATTGGTCAGATACTTATGTTTATTATTTCGGTCAAAACGGTAATCCTGATTCTACAAAGTATGATGTAAAAGTTACAACAAGCCTTGATGCAGATAAGCAATATATCGCTTCAATGATTGATAAGGGCGCTCCTACATACAATTATGCAACTAATGAAAGTGGCAACAGTCTTACAAATCATACTGCATATATGCAAAATGTTCTTATTTCAGGCAAGTGGAGTAATCTTGGCTCAGTTCTTTGTAATGATTATTCTGATTCTACAAGTAATAGATTTAGAATCATCACTAATGGTATGAACAGTATGATTGCTATTTATGATGAAGAAAATGCAGATATTAGAATTCCTGTAACTGCAGAAACCAATGATTATAATTATAAACTTGGTGTTATTAGTTATCTTGGTGTTGACCATATTTCTTTAAATAATAGTGATGTCTTTTCTTTGTCGCCAACTTGGACTCGTTGTTCATCTTGGTCAAGTTTTGACGATAATAGCGAAACTAAGTATAATTTCTCATCTGATAAAAATGTTGTAATTTCTCGTGCTACAGATGATTACAACAATACTCGTTTTAAGGTTACAGATTACAGACAATGGAAGAATTATCTTAAGTTTACACCTAATGTAAATTTTGAAAATAATGGCTATGTAACTGTTAATCAGCTTGAGTATGAATTTTGCGGAAGCCCATCTTTTTGGTATACCGGAGGTGGATATCATCCGACAGATGGGTATAAAAAGAATATAACCAATCCTGTAAACTATTCTGTAATCAATTATCTTCCACTCAAGAATCTCTTGAATGGCGAAGAATTGAAGTCAAATTACAGAAACATCAAGGCAAATGAGAGCAAATATGTTGCTTCTTCACTTGATAATTACTACAAGGCTCTTGCAGCACTTTACAAGTTTAATCTTACAGACGGACTCACACAAGAAACAGTTGCAGCCAAGGCTTTCGAAATGAAAACTTTGATTGAAAACTATGAGGCATACAAAAATCCTGAAATTCAGAAGTACACATTCACTTTTGAAAAGGTTGACGGTTCAAAGGTTACTGTTGAGGCACAGGATTCTGCAACAGCTCGTTTCTGGGCAGTTGAAGGTGCCGGCGCTCCAAACACAGCTGCTACTAAAAAAACAAGCAAGGATGCAGAATATCACTCTTGGACAACATATTCTTGGCCGATTGAACCGGACGCAAACAGAGTTTTCAAGGAAGTTGCAAAAGAGAATACCGAAAAGCATACATTAAATAAAGAACACATCTGCACAGAGTGTACTGAATTTATTGCTGACGAAACTGCATATAATGATGCTGTAACCGAAGCTGCATCAATCGTAAACGATGAGCAGTACACAGCTGAATCAAGAGCACAGTATTCTGCTGTTGTTGAAAAAGCAAAAGCAGACAAAAAAGACGCTGCAATGCAATCTGATATTGACCAATTGGTTGCACAGATTCTTTCTGCAAAAACTTTGCTTCGTAAGACACAGTGTGTAATTACATTTAACAGCTTGTCAGATGACGAAACCGTACCAAAACCTATTGATAACTATACTGTTGAATACGGAACAAAGCGTAAACTTGAATACACTCCAACAAACGGCGAAAGCATTAAGGCTTGGATTGTAAGAACAGATAATGGCAGCACTGTAACAACTGTTAAAACACTTGCCGACAACTTTACTTTGTATGTAACAAAGGAAGCGGAAGTTACTGTTTGCACAGTTTCAAACCCATCAACAGATACAGCTAAGTATTCAAAGGTTGTATTCCTTGGCAAGAACAGCAGAGTTGTAGCTGTTAAATATCTTAAGGAAAATGTAGATCTTCCAACAGATTCAGTTTCAGCTCCAAATATTCCATTCTATTCATTTGCAGGTTGGGATAAGGCAACTGTAACAGGTACAGGCAGTGATATTTATGTAACAGCAACCTACACTCCTGAACAAACAACAGAAGACCAAATGTGCAAGGTTTACTTCAAGGGCTTTGAAAATGGCTATAAGGCTTACACATATAACAGCTATGTAAGACTTGAAAACACGGATAAAGGCAAGCAATATGCACTTGCTACTGATGAGGCAGGCGTAAACATTCTCACATACCTTGATGACACAAGCTTCTTTGCTCCAAAGACAGATAAGATTTATGTTGTTGAGGTTACAAAGAAAGAACCAAAGGTTGGTATCACAGGTAGCTTTGCAGAGGATGTTGTAGATGAAAAGGGCAACACAATGGCATCTGCTGTGTTCAACTGTAAGTTCTATCTCCCTACAGATTGCAAATTGATTGAATGGGGTGCAGAAATTTCCGCAAACGGCAGAACAAAGGTCGTTAAGGGCGATTCCCTTTCATCTCATAATGAATACACAATCAGAATGAAAGTTTCAAAGACTTCAAGCATTCAGGCATTTACCGGTAGAGCTTATGTAACATATAGAGATAGCGACGGAACTGTTAATACTAAATATTCAGATCCTGTTAAACAATCACTTAATAAGTAAGGAGTTTTGAATATGAAAAAATTTGAACCACCTAAAAGTGAATTCATCGAGTTTCTTAATAGTGATGTAATCACAACATCATACGGCAACGAAACAGATAGCGTCTGGGACGAAGAATCTTCAGAGGAAAACACTTATTAAAAAATTGGGGCGAACATTTTGTTCGCCTCTTTTATATTGTAAAAAAGGACACACTATGTTGGATTTGAATTCCTCATAGTGTGTCTTAATTTTTATTTTTTCTTGTTTCTTAATTCTTTAAAAAATGCTGTCAGCACGGCTTGTGCTTCATCTGCCATAATTCCGCCTACGATTTGTGGTTTATGATTATATGGCAAATCGTTGAAGTTAACAACCGAGCCAAAGCTACCCGCCTTGTTGTCGCTCGCACCGTAGTACACGGTCTTGATTCTTGAATTGATAATCGCTCCCGCACACATTGGGCACGGCTCAAGGGTGACATACATTTCACATTGCCACAGTCGCCATCCTCCGAGCTTTTTGCAAGCCGAATCAATAGCTTCTATCTCTGCGTGATAAAGTGCGTTTTTGCCGTATTCACGCCGATTTCTGCCTGTGCCTACAATTTCGCCATCCTTAACGATAACAGCACCTACGGGAACTTCTCCCTCAAGTGCGCTTTGCCTTGCAAGGTCAAGCGCAGTTTGCATAAATTTGTTTTCTGTCATATCTTTGTGATGTATTGCTTTGTTAATGCAATGAGAATTCCAAACGGAACTATCAAGCCCGGGATCATGCAAGCAAGTTTTGTTGCAAAGTTGTTGTCATAAAGGCTTTTGATTTTCTTTTCAGCTTTGAATGATTTTGTTATGAGTAGATAAATAAGCGAAACAACTGCAAGAACGCCAAGAATAATCATAATGATTACTGCAACAATGTTTGCGGTTTTTTCATCTGTTGCTGTTGTGACAATGTCGTTAACAGCCGACCTGCCGTTGTTCAGAGCGTGAATAACCATTGCAATAATTACATTGTCGGTTTGTACGGTGATATAAGCCAAAATTAAGCCAACAAGAAATGCAAATACAAATTGAATAACATTGCCGTGGATTAATCCAAAAATGATGCTGACCATAAACACAGCAAATCCCTTGCCGTATTTTTTGAGTGCACCAAGGGCACAGCATCTAAATGCAAATTCCTCAAAAATTGCAGGTGCAAATACAGTTGCTGCAACCATAACAATGCAGGTGAGCGGGTCGTTTGATGTGCCGAATTCATTTTGGGTCAATTCGTATCCAAGCACATTTTTTACAAATGTCATCATAAGTGATACAAAATAGTTTGCCAAAATGGTGCATCCCATTCCAAAGAAAACCCAAGCTGCTGCTTTTAGTTTTCCAACCTTTTTGGCAGGAAAGAACTCACTTGTGAAGTTGCGTTTTAGTATCAATGCAGCAATGCCGAACGCAGGGAACATTGCAAGCAGGTCAACCGCAACTATGTTGAATGCGTATTTGAACATTGTTGAGTTGTTGTAAAGGTCCGACAAACCGAGTGTGTTCATCATACTTGCCCAAAAGGCTTGCAAAAAGAGATACAAAATAATTGCACCGCCGAGCACAAATCCAACCTTTACAAGTTCGCTTCGTTGTTGCTTTTTTGCGTAGGCAATTTGCCTTTGCATCATAATATATTGTGCGTTTTGTTGCTGATAATATTGATTGTTTTGTGGATTATAATAGTTGTTGTTCATTCTTTTTCCTTCCGAGGATTACAAGGTTTTTGAAAGTTCCTTTATGTATTCCTTCATTTTGTCGGACAATTCGGGATGTTTGAGTCCAACTTCAATGTTGGCTTGCAAAATTCCGAATTTGTTGCCCATATCGTATCTTGTGCCGTCATAGTCAACAGCAACAACACCCTCGTGTTGTGCAAGTGTTCTCATAGCGTCAGTGAGCTGAAGTTCGTTGCACGCACCTTTTGGAGTGCTTTCCAAGATTTCAAAAATTTGTGGAGGCAAAATAACTCTGCCCAAAATTGAAAAGTGCGAAAGGATTTCTTCTCTTTTTGGCTTTTCAATCATATCTGTGCATTTGTAGCAGTTGCTTTCAAGCGGTTCAACAGCAAGAGAGCAGTATTTGAGGATTGATTCGGTGTCAACCTCTTTAACTCCCACAACGCCTTTGTCGTATTTTTCATATACATCAATGAGCTGTTTTGTAACAGGATTGTCAGAAATAATTACATCGTCGCCATACAAAACCGCAAACGGCTCGTCACCGACAAATGCTTTTGCACAAAGTACAGCGTGACCCAATCCGCCTGTTTCTTTTTGGCGCAGGAAGTAGATGTTGCCAAAGTTTGCACAAGCCTTTACAGAATCCAAAAGGTCCTTTTTGTCAGGATTTTCTGCAAGTTTTGTTTCAAGCTCAAATGCGTGGTCAAAGTGGTCTTCAATTGCCTCTTTGCCACGGTTTGTGATGATCAGTATCTCCTCAATCCCACTGTTGAACGCTTCTTCAACAATGTACTGAATAGCAGGTTTGTCAACTATGTTGAGCATTTCCTTTGGCACTGCTTTTGATGCAGGGAGCACTCTTGTGCCCAATCCCGCAGCAGGGATGATGGCTTTTCTGACTTTTTTCATGCTTCTCTCTCCTAAATTTTAAAACATTGACGTTACAATATAAAATACAAAATATGCAACCAGCGGTGCAAAAAATGTCACTCCGCCTTTGTTGCCAAGGTACAGTCGTTTCATTTGACTTTGGTCAAGGTCTGCATCCATACCGAAAAGTGATGATTGGATGAAGTTTGCGCCGTTGTCGAGCTGTTCCGAAACACTTTTGATTATGGCAAATACCGTGCCTTTGTAAAAATAATCGGCAAACATTGCAATTATTATTCTCACCAACAAAAGTGCACCGAGCATAATGTACATAATTTTTACAGCCGTTTGTGCGTCCGATGCTTTCACGATTGCCGACATATCGGGCATTGCGGTTGATCTCGGGTCATAGGTTGAAACAAAGTTCTGAATTGCTCCCATATATTTTGGTGCAAATTTGAACAATGCGGCATCTCCGACCAAGACTATTGAAAACAGTACGCAGAAGAATGCAACTCCTTGCTTGTACATTTTTCTGAACAGCAGATAATATGAGCCAAAGAAGAATGCACCCCAATTCCAACTTATTTTGCTTTTTTTCGCTGAAAAGCCTTTGAATTTTTCAATAAATCTCTGTGGGTTTGTTCGGATGGTGGCAGCAATATCGTTGATGTTCACGCCGTCAATTTCGCCCTGCTCCTTGTATTCCGGAATGTCAAACTGAATAGTTTGAATAGTAGGGAACGGCATTTGAGTCGGCTGATTTTCGCCTTGATTTTGATTTGTTGTGTTGTTGTTTCCGTCAGCAGGCGGTGCATAATATTCACCGGTATTTGCGTTGTGTTGCTTTGGTGCTTCCGGAATAATCGGCTTGTGTTCATCCAAAAAGCTGTATCCGGATGCGTGCAAGCCTTTGTTTACGCAGTGACCTGTCAAATTGTAGCACTCTCTGTGGTGAGGTGTGCCACATTCGGGGCAGGTAACTATATCATCGTCCTTTGTAAATTGCTTGTTGCAAACAGGACATTTATAATCTTCATAATTAGGCATATAATTCTCCTGAAATATAGTTATTATTTTTATTATACTTATATAAGCATAAAAAATCAAATATTTAATTAAGATTTGATTAACTGTTTATAAATTGTGGACTGCTAATTGATATTAAGGGTTGCATTGCGAACAAGGTGAATAGCCGTTTTTCACAAGATTTTCTTTGTATCCCGTGTATGCCTTTTGGTTTTCGGATTTTATCTTTTTGGCAGAAGGACAGTCCTCTTTGTGAAATTTCTTTGTGTTGATATTGACGATGTATTTTTGTTTTTCGCCGTTGTCGATGGTTTCCGCTTCATTTCCGACATATTTGCTGTTGCCGGTTTTGTAGTCTATTTCTATATCAGGCTGAACATTATAGCAGTAAACATTGAACTCAACACCTTCGCCGTCATCCTCAATGCTGTATGCTTCCATCTGTACGCCTCGTGCAACAAGTTCGTCATCCTTGAAAATAGGAGTAACTCTGTATAAAACATGGTTGCTTGTGGTTTTGACATAGGTTGCAACTTTGCTTTCAAACGGCAACATTCCCTCAATGTTGAGGTATCGTGTGCCTGTGATGAGGTTGTTTGGATTTGCATTTTCGGCTGAGAGCTGATAGCCGATTAGATGGCAACGATTGTACAAATATCTGCCGTCAACATTGCTGTATTTGGCAACTTGCCAGCCGGTCGGTTTGACAGAACCTATTGCCCCACGCTCTTCTGTCGGCATAAGGTCTGTTCCGATGTTTGCAATGCACGATGTGCATCTGCCAAGAGAATCGAGTTCGCCGTATTTTTCAAATGATTTTGTGTAATCCGTTTTTTCAAATTCGGGAACATTGTTGTTGATTACCGTATAAGGATAAACCGTGTACGGCTCAACTTCACTTACACTTTCGCTGTGTGCAATTTCGGTATATTGCGTTGTCGTTTCTTTTTCTTTAGAAACGGTTTGTTCGATGTTTTCAAATTCACTGCACGCTGTCAACATCAAAATTGCCAACAGCAGAGATATTATTTTTGCAAAATTTCTTTTCATTCTATCACCGTCTTAATAATAACATATTATATGTATTATATCAAACTTGATTTTTTGTTGTGCAGGTCAACAACTATTATGACACAGCTTGCAAGCAACATCAAACTCAAACTGCTGTTTATTTCGCTTGCAATCGGAGTGATATTTGATATGTTGCTGAATACCTCTTGTTCAGGTGCAAAAAGAACAATGTAGCCTTTTCCCAGGAAATATGATATTATTCCGCCGGCAAGCCGATGAATGAAAAAATCAAAGTAGTTCATATTTACTTTTTTGATTATTCCAAACAGCTGAAAATGTATGCAAAATCCGCCGAAACATAAGAAAAAACAAAGATAGGGCAGGGAGATATTTTGTTTTGCAGAAAATACGCCGTTTGTAATTTCGATTATTGGCATTATGGATTTTGGTATGTTGAATAGTCCCGACAATGCCGAAAAGAAAGTTATGTATCCGCACATAATGGCGATGCTTTTAGTACTGCTTTCAACAGAATTCACCAACGCAGTTGAAAAGTTTTGTTTTGTCATTTTTGTATTTTTATATGATTTTTGTTTTTCAAACAGGCTCTCCGCAAAGCATATTATAAGTGACGACAGCAGGTTGATGGTGTAAATAACAACGCCGATTTTGGTGCTGTTTAGTTTTATTGTTCCGACTGCCGTGATGATGAAAGCAACTCCACCGCAAAAGCTGAATCGTAGCATTCGCCTTGCTGTGTGTTCATCAATTTCGCCGTGTTCAAACAGTTGCTCTGTTAGGAGCGCTCCTGTAGGATAACCGCCGATTAATCCAAAAATTATTGCACACATTGCAGACGGCGGAAACTTCAATAATTTTGCAATAGGTGTCAGTAAAAACTCGAAAAATGTCGAAGCCTCACTTTTTATTGCCGTGTTGGTCAAAATCAAAATCGGCAACAGAGAGGGTACGATTATGTTTATGCACATTTTCATTCCGCTGATTGTTTGTGCCTTTGCCTTTGTTGAAAAAACAATGAATAAACCTATCAGTAATAGTAAGAATATTGTTTGAAAAACGGTAACCGCTTTTTTCATATAAATCACCGTTATATTATATTTTGCAATTTGACAAAATAAAACCTCGGACTAACTTGATGTCCGAGGTTGCAGACTATCGATAAAGCTCCTGAAACACGCCGAAATATAATCAACCGAATTATGCCTCCCATTGATGCAAGGGGAGGTGGCAACACGAAGTGTTGACGGTGGGGTTTTAAAAATGCTGTAAGT
>OIZP01000029.1_pt1 | contig 105072 bp, 93 predicted proteins | sample 1588531 | NCBI WGS metagenome assembly OIZP01 (sample SAMN03283283) | human gut metagenome | biome: human-associated habitat; material: feces | host: Homo sapiens | place: Peru | collected 2012
CATGATCCTCGCAATCCACACTCAGGAGATGTAATGAAGAAACGCTGATGGGATTAAGTCCTCACTTCTTGGTAGTCGGAAGAAAATAATTATTGATATAACAAAGGAAGATAAGTATGACTAAATGGAATCCCACACAATATGAGAGATTTATAAAAGGCAGAACACAGCCTGCTATTGATTTAGCAAACAGACTTGAAACACTTAATCCAGATAACATACTTGATTTAGGTTGCGGTCCTGGAAACAGCACAAAAGTCTTGAAAGATAAATATCCAAATTCACATATAATCGGAGCTGACAACTCTGAAGATATGTTAAAAAAAGCAATGGAATTATACCCCTATATAGAGTTTATCAAACTTGATGCAAACGGTAATTTGAATGAGATAAGCGATAAGTTTGATATAGTGTTTTCAAACGCCTGCATTCAATGGCTGCCAAATCACCGAGAGCTGTTGCCAAAACTGATGACACTATTAAAGCCAAACGGTATTCTCGCAATTCAGATACCAATCCAGCGTGAGCATCCTGTTCATATAATCATAAATCAGCTTTCCAAAAATCAAACTTGGAACGGAAAAATCGTTCCAAGACAATACAACAATCTAACAACCGAAGAGTACTTTGACGTGCTTTCCCATATTTCAAGCGATTTTGAAGTATGGGAAACAACCTATTGTCACCGTATGCCAAGCTATGAGAGTATTATAGAATGGTACAAAGGTACGGGTCTAAGACCATATCTCGAACAGCTTTCAGAATCAGATGCTAATGAGTTTGTTAATGATGTATATAAAGAATTGCAACAACGGTATCAAGTGCAGAATAATGGTGAGATTCTGTTCCGTTTTCCGAGATTGTTTTTCATAGTAAAGAACAATTATTGATTTTTTGTAAGGAATTGTATTCTCGTTCATCACAAAATTTTTATAAATTATTATAACCATCCTTTATACACATTGATGTTGACGAAAATTTTTATGAAATAATTATACAAATAAACATGATATAAAAAATTCATCATAAAGGAATGAGAAAAATGTTTAATACAGATAAGCCAATTGATAACATTAGCTCTGACTTATTAAATAGAGCGTCTTTTTCAGAGCAACTCGCAAAAGCAATATTATCATACACAAATACAGATAATTTTACAATTAGTCTATGCGGCAAATGGGGATCTGGAAAGACTTCTATTCTTAATATGGTAGAAACATATATAAACACACTTACACAAAATTATAGTGAAGACGAAAAACCAATAATTGTACATTTTAATCCGTGGAATTATTCAGACCAAACTCAATTGATTACTCAGTTTTTTTCAACTATGCTTGCAGAGCTTAATGTTAATTCAAAGAGTGAAAGCCTGTATAAAGTTGGAAAAGCCTTACAAGAATATTCTACAGTTTTCGAATATGCAGAAAACATACCTGTTGCTGGAAAATATATAAAACCGATAAAGTGGATTATGGAGAAAACGGGAAAAAGGCTATCCAACGGCAATGATAACAACCTTAATAAAAAGAAAGAAGAAGTTACTAAGGCGTTAAGTCATCAAAGTCAAAAATTCATCGTGATTATTGATGATATTGACAGATTAAACAATAATCAAATTAAACTGATTTTTCAGTTAGTTAATTCATTGGCTGGTTTTCCGAATCTTATTTATTTGCTTTCTTTTGACAGAGAAGTTGTTGTGAGAGCACTAAGTGAAGAGCAAAAATGCAACGGTGAAGAATACCTTGAAAAGATAATACAGGTACCATTCAATATTCCAGAAGCAAAAGGCGACTTAGTTCAGGGTGTTTTCTTTGAAAAACTGAATAAACTCTGGTTTGGCGAAATACCCTGTTCTAATTTTGAAAAAAGTTATTGGGATAATGTTTTCAATTATTGTATATCTCCCTTTATTAAAAGCATTAGGGATGTTAACAGAATAATTAATGTCTACCAGTTTAAATATAGCCTAATGCATGATGAAACAAATTGTATTGACTTACTCGCAATTACTACGCTTCAAATATGTGCCTCAAGTATTTACAACTGGATATATAAAAATACTGATAGTATTTGCGGAAGTATTTATACAAGAGGAATTTCTGTGGTTGAACAAAAAGAAGCATATAGCAAGAGATTAAAAGAATTTCGGCAAATATATGATAATCCGGAATTAATGATACAAATAGTACAGACTTTATTTCCAAAATTTTCATGGTTGACAGGAGGATATCATCATTCTGGGGATTCTGATGATGAGTTAAGAAAAAAGCAAAAGATTGCCTGTCGTACCCGTGCTGGTTTATATTTTAATTTATCGTTAGATGATGTAGCTATTTCAAGACAAGAAATATTAGAATCCATAAACAATTTTGATAGAGAAAAACTAAATAATTATTTTAACAAACTAACAAAAAACGATAAAATGCTTGAATATTCAAGAGAACTGCTCTCATATGTTCCTGATATACCAGAAAATAGAAAGTCAATATTTTTAAATGAACTCATTATAGCATTAACAATACCCTCAAATCATAAATCAAGAGGAATATTTAATCCTACTCCGAGTACATTTATAGCTAATTGCATATGGAAAATAATGAAAACATATTCTCAAGATGAAGCTGAACAAAGAATCATAGAGTTAATCAACTCTTATTCATCGGACGAATTATCAATTGTAGTTGATTTAGTACTTCAAATAGAATATTCTTATGGACGTATAGGTAAAGATATTGATTATAACTATAGAATGATTTCAGAAGAACAGCTAAGTAATTTGGAAAGAATAATAATAGATAAACTAATAGAATCTTCTAAAACTCTAAATCTATTTGACTTAACATATTTTTATCCTACATACATCTTCTGGCGTAATATTGATAAGGATTCATTAGATATTTATGTTAAGAAAGAACTTAGGATACCTTCTAATATTCCAAAATATCTTAAAATAACGACAAATCATTGGAGTTCGGGACAAGGTAATGGATGGAGCTTTCAAAAAGATAATTTTGAAGGTGTTTTAAGCGACGAAGATGCCTATAATAGCATTGTATCACTCAAATCAACTCAAGTATTTTCAGAACTAGATGATGATGCAAAGAAATTGGCTATCGCATATTGTTTGTGGTATGAAAGAAAAGATGAAAAACTGAATAGAGTTGACGAAGATGAAGTAAATAAATATCTTAGTAAATGGGAATATGAAACACAATGAATTCCGTTTTTGTTAATAAAAGTAAGTTATTCAACTAACATAAAGTTAGTCAGAAGATTGTAGTCAAAACGTTATTATGATATAGTGTATGAATTAAAAGTGGAACATAAATATTCTTACACCGAAGTGGTGTAATCATCAGGTCCATGTGAAAGCAATTTCATGCAGGTTCAAGTCCTGTTATCCGCACCATAGCTTTTTACCCCAGTAAATACGATGTTTACTGGGGTTTTGCTATACTTAAATCACCCTAAAACACGGAAAAATACATATCGTAGCTAACACACAGCTAACAAGTAGCTAACAAATTTACAAAAAAATCCCCCTCACCCACTTTTTACGGCGGATGAGGGGAGTTTTTGGCACCCCATAAAATTCTGTGTAAATAATAATCCTTCAAGCAATAACAAAACAGCGGGATTTTCCCGCATTGGTACGGTTTGCAGTTCGTAAAGAAAAACGGCTCCCCGGATTAGCTGCCCATGCCATCTACTCAATCAGCACCGGTAAGCTCGAAGGCTTCAACAACAAGATCAAGGTCGCTAAACGAACCGGCTACGGTTACTGTGACGACGACTTCTTCTTTACCTTGATTCGCTATCTTTCTATTCCTTCTGTCCGTCGTTCTCTATCCCACAAAAAATTGTAATGAACCAAAAAACAAAGTAAAACAGACAGCCCATATTATGTTCTATGGAAAAAACGATACGATTCAATCCGTAAAAATAAAAACCTTGGCAAATACGGTGAAGCTGTATCAGCCAAAGCTAAGAAAATTATTGATATAAAATTTGAGAGGGCACAAATTGTTTTCGACTATGCCGAAAATCATTACCAGGAAGAAATGTCGCTTGATAACATTTACAATGAGGCGATAAAATAAAGGAAGTGAGAAAATGCAGAATGAAAATCTGAATATGTATCATCTCGGTTATAAACCTGAACGACTTGATGATTTTAATGAATATTTTATAAAATATATAGAAACAAAAAAACAGCAGATATTTCAACGGATTTCTGCATTTTTATGAACCTGTGCTTAATCTGAGAGCAACAGAATTCATATTAAAGTATCGCCTTGAGGAATACAGAATACCTGATTTAAAGCAGATTTTTGTTTCTCTGTTGTGGAATAAATTGCAGAAATATAAAGCAGATTCCGAATTGCCAATTCTTCAAATTATGAAATACAAAACATCAAAAGCTTGGTTGGAATATATCCGAACAGACTGCGGTGTAATAAATATAGGCAGTGAAAACTTACATAGAAAAGTTCGCAAAGTTGCAGCACTGTATTTTAAACTTAAGGACTCAAAACCATATGACGAGATTGTGAAAGAAATATCGGAACAACTAAACATATCAAAGCAAACAGTTATTGGTTGTATTCAAACAGCGTTGACCTTCAAATATTCCTATAGCATTTCTTCTGACAGCGACGATATATTTTCTATCGACAAATCACAAAATGATGTAACAACAGAAGACATAATATTTGACAACTTTAAAGCTGAGCAAATCAGTAAAGCAGCGCAATCTCTACCGCCAATAGAATTCCGATTGCTTGAACTCACTACAGGCATTTCTTTAGAAACTCTTGAACCAACCCAAAAACTCTCATACAACAAAACAGCGGATTGTGGTGCAATCAGGCTTTCTGATTTGCACCATGTTAACTTTTCTTTCCTGTCTGCGGAATGTTATGCACGCTTTGCGTGAATAACATTTTGCAGACAGGAAATTCTATTCTCGGGGGCAAATCAAGCCGGTATTCTGTCCTCAAATATTATCGATAACTGGCTCAAAACTATGTCCCAGTTTCGACATCTTTGTGTCCAGCGTTCGACAATCTTTTGCGACACTAAATACAACATTTTGCACAGGCTGTCATCATTTGTGAATGACGGCTTGTTCTTCGTAATCTGCCTGAACTGACGGTTCAAACCTTCGATAATATTCGTTGTATATATTATCTTCCGAACTTCGGGCGGATATGCGAAGAATGTGGATAGAATATCCCAATTTTCTTCCCAACTTTTCACGCAGGAAGGATAAGTTTTGCCCCACTTGTCCTTGAACAAAATCAGGTTGTTCATAGCCTCTTCCTCGCTGATAGCTTGATATACTTTCTTGAGGTCAGCCATCAGTTCCTTGATGTGTTTGTAGCTGACAAATCTTGTGCTTGAACGTATTTGATGAATGATGCAACGCTGGATTTGTGCGTTCGGAAAAGCCGCTTCAATAGCCTGTCTGAAACCTGTCAGACCGTCCACGCAGAACAGAAATACATCTTTAATTCCACGAGTTTTGAGTTCGTTCAACACATTCAGCCAGAATTTACTGCTCTCATTTTCGCCAATCCATATGCCGAGAATATCTTTCTGACCGTCAAGATTGATGCCCAGAACTACATATGCAGCCTTCGTGATATACTGATGATTTTCCTTGACCTTGTAATGAATTGCATCCATAAAAACGAACGGATATACTGCTTCAAGAGGTCGATTTTGCCAAGCAGTCTCCTCGGGCATAACCTTCTCGCTTATCTTGCTGACAAGCTCGGGAGAGATTTCTACATCATACAGATTTTTGATTTGTTCGGAAATGTCTCGCTGGCTCATTCCACAAGCATAGAGCGAGAGAATTTTCTCTTCCATACCGTCTGCATTGCGGTTGTATTTGCTGATTATTTTGGGTTCGTATTTGCCGTTTCTATCCCTCGGAACTTTGATTTCAAGCTCGCCCATCTGCGTTTTTACCGTCTTTTTGGAATAACCGTTTCTGTAATTTTTCGACTTTTTGCCGCATTCATCATTCGACATTCTTTCGCTTTTCTCATAGCCGAGTTCATCGGAAAGCTCACATTCCATAACCTCCTGAAGAATGTCCTTGAACATATCTTTCATAGCTGTCATAACTTCGTCTGTTGAGGTGAAATTCTGACTTCTTACAAATTCTCTCATCATTTCTGCCGGAGCTTTTGCCATTAAAAAAACTTCCTTTCAAGCTTTGATTTTTCTATTTCCGTTATTGCTCGAAAGGAAGTCTATTATTCACTTTTACACAAAATTCTCAGCGGTCTCAATTTTTCTTAAATTAAGTTAATTTGCAGTCAAATTTGCAGTCATTTTCAGGGCTTGATTTACTGATTATTGCTGACTTTTCAGCACATTTCAAATTTGAATTTGCAGTCAATTTCGGCAAAAACATATTTTTTACAAAATACAACATCAAATTATCACACCTAAAGCACAAAGATTTATATAGCTAAAAATTTCATACATAAACATAAAGACAGAAAGAAAATCATTTTAGATAGTCTTTCTGTCTTTTTTGTCTGCAAAATATAATTATAATTCACTGTTTTGGCAGAATCATAAGAAAGTTAGTACCCATTAATACCCGATATGAGAGCATTTTTAAGCAAAGAAAAACCCCTATATCGTATTTATACCATTTCATTGTTTCTCGATATACGCAATCACATCACCGACTGTTTTGAAGCCTTTTATTGCTCTGTCGGGGATTTCAATATCAAATTCGTCTTCGACTGCACAAGCTAATTCCGCAAGGTCGAGGGAATTTAAACCTAAATCAGCTTTTAAATTTGAATTTTCATTTATTTCTTCAATTTTTACATCCGTATTTTTTAATAATATTTCTTTCAATTTCTCTAACATTTATATCACCTATCCTATTCTTTTAATCTTTTTATTGGCGGTTTTTTCAAACGGGGTTTCACGATGGGTTATTTTGTTAATATTTTTATATGTTGGCAGAGTATCGTTAATTTTTTCAATTTCAGATTGAAGTTGTTTATCAGTTATTTGGTGCATTTCTTTATCAATATAAATTTCTGCAGTAATTAAGTTGTTTTGACCATACACCAGAGCCTCTGATACATACGGTATTTTATACAGCATTTCTTCCAATTCTTCGGCCGAAACATTTTTGCCGTTATCCATTATGATCAGATTCTTCTTCCTTCCCCGAATAAAAACAAAGCCGTCTTTGTCAACATAACCTAAATCTCCGGTTTTGAACCAACCTTCTGAAAAAGATTTTTCGGTTTCTTCGTCATCTTTATAGTATCCGTTTGAAATTGACACGCCTTTTACCCAAATCTCACCGTTAACGCATTTCACTTCACATCCGTCAACCACTTTTCCGACAGAGCCGGGCCGATGATAATAATCGAAATTTACGGTTAACAGAGGAGAACATTCTGTAAGACCGTAGCCTTGAAACATATTTATGCCTATTCCGTTATATTTCTTTATTAAGTTTTCATTCAATGGAGCACCGCCGGACATAAGTATTCTCAGGTTTCCGCCGAGGGATTCATTTACATCTTTAAGAAGTAATTTACTTATGTCGATATTGATGTTATAAAAAAATCTTGTGAGGTTTGTTGCAAAATTAAATGCCGATTCTTTGTTATTTTCAGCTACAGTTGACTCAATTTTACTATATAGTTTTTCTGCAATCATCGGCACAACAAACATAACGGTAGGTCTATATTCTTTTAATTCTCTTTGAAAGTATTTAAGACCAGAACTTATGCAGATTGTTACCCCTTTATAAATCATTCCCAATACGGTACAAGTAAATTCGTAAGCATGGTTTAAAGGTAAAACAGACATAATAACATCCTTATTGTGCTTAACATTTACCGCTCCGAGTCCCTGCAAAACATTCGCTGAAATGTTTTTTTGGGTAAGCATAACTCCTTTGCTTTTTCCGGTTGTACCGGAGGTAAAAACAATTGTTGACAATTTATCGAGGTTGACAGTCGGAAGAACGACATTAATATCGGTCAAGAAATCGAATAAACTTGAAAAATTGATACCTGCAACGCCAATTTTATTGGTAATTTGTTCTGCAATATCTAAATATTCATTATCAAAAATCAAGCAGTCAACATCGGCCTGGCTTACCTCTTCTGCAAGTTCTTTCGATGTAAGCTCTTTGTCTAATGGTACAATAACCAAACCAGCAAAAATTGTTCCGAGGTATGTTATTATCCATTCGTAGCTTGAAGCTCCCAAAATGGCTATATGTTTAGCCTCTGGAAATTTAACTATCAGATTTTCGGCGCAATTTAAGGAGTCAGCCAACAAATCGTTATATGTTTTTTCAACAATTTTCTTTTTAACTTTGAACTTTATTGCAACACTGCTGCCGTAGAGCTTTTGAGAACGCTCAATAATCTGAACGATTGAGTCAACCGGTTTATTCTGATAAAAATTGTATTTTTTCATTATTTTACCTCATCAATCCTATCATTTTGAAATACTCAACATATTTCTTCAAATAATCTATTCCGATATCCGACCATTCAAAACCGAGATTTCTCAGATATTGAACGGTAAACTCGTTTTCAATATGGATGTTGCTATCATAGTTGAGCCTATCGTTTTCGTCCATATCGTTGATAAATGTTTCAAAAATATGTTCCGTACCGACTTGATTTGCGGTAGCTCGCAGAGCTTCGGTAAATTCTTTATCGGTTACGGTTTTAAAGCTGAATCCCAATGCGTTGAAATGCTCAAGCAACTTATCCATGTAAACAACTTTAGTGCTATTTATATGGAATACAGTTTGTTGTTCGTTGAAACGTCTTGCTATTGTCATAACGGCTTTTGCTGCTTCGTCTATGGGTGTAAATTCCAAATATAAGTCCATAAGGTATTCGGGTGCAACGCCCAATTCCAACATGGCGCAAATTCTTTTTAGAAAAGCATTGCTTTCGTAATTCTTTTGGAACTGACCATCCGAAAGTCTATTTGTCAGTTGCCCCATACGCATAATGTTTGCCTGCAATCCGTCAGCAACAGCGTCAAGAATGGCTTTTTCTGCTTCAAATTTACTTCTGGCATAAACATTTTCAAGCGGCTGACCGATATACAAATCGCTTTCGTAAAAGTGTTTTTCTTCCTCGCTGATATAACCATCAAAATCATCTCCAAAGCTGTTGCCGGATACGCTAAGCGTTGAAGTATGTATCAATTTTGCATTTGCGGTTTTACAAAATTCCATAAGTCGCTTTGTTGTCTCTACATTTACGCTGTAAAAATACTTATACGAGCCATAGTGTTTAACGCTTGCAGCGCAGTTAATTACTGTTTGAACTTTGCCTAGCAAATTGGTGTATTCTTCTTGTGTCAGCCCGAACAAATCTTTTTGCAGGTCGGCGCAGATAACTTTGATTCTGTTGGAATTTACGTATTTGTTTCTGAAATAGAAATCAAGTAATGCTTTTAATCTGTTTTCCGCATCTTGCTGAGATGTGCCGCGCACTAAGCAGTATGCCATACCGCTGTCGTTATCCAAAAAGTCAGCAAGAATATGAATGCCCAAATATCCCGTTGCACCGGCAAGCAGAATATTGCCAAGCTCACATTTTTGCGGTGCAGAAATATTTTGAACCGTATTTTTAGCAAGGACTTTATTAATCTTGCTGAAATCCACCTCTGCAAAAGATATTTCCTGCTTATCGCCGTTTTCTATGCAGTCACAAAGCTGTTTTACGGTCGGGTAATCAAGCACATTTTGCAAATTGAAATAGATTCCCTCATTATGAGCTTTTGAAACAAATTCGATTGCTTTAAGACTATCGCCGCCTATATCAAAGAAATTGTCATTTAATCCGATCGGTGAAAAGCTTAAAGTTTCTTCAATAATTCTGCAAAGCACTTTTTGCATTTCCGTCTGTGGAGAAACATATTCAACAGTATTATCTATGTTGTAAAGATCAACTTCCGGCAGTTTTTTTCTGCTTATTTTTCCACTTGAAGTTAAAGGTATTTCGGAAAGCCTTGTAAATATATGTGGCAGCATATATTTCGGCAGTTTCTTTCCAATTTGGTTTCTGATTTCTTTTGTTTCAACTTCTTCACCTGTATAGAAAGCGCAGATAAGCTGTCTGCCTTCGTTGTTTTTGCGAACAACCACAACAGCCTGATTTATTCCGTCAACTGAAAGCATTGCGTTTTCAATTTCACCGAGTTCTATGCGAAGTCCTCTGATTTTCACCTGAAAATCGTTTCTGCCAACATAGACTATATTGCCGTCCTCACGCCAGTAGGCAAGGTCACCGGTTCTATAAAGCTTACCCTCACCGAATGGGTTATCAATAAACTTTTTCGCAGTAAGCTCGGGGCGATTCAAATATCCTGCGCCCACTCCGTCACCGGCAATGCACAGTTCACCCGTAACACCGATTGGTGTTGATTGAATATATTTATCGACTATGTAAATTTGCGTGTTGGCTATCGGCTTACCAATATGTATATCAATTGATTTTAAAATCTTTGCATTTGTTGACCACACAGTAGTTTCCGTTGGACCATAATTATTGAAAATTTCAAAATCGTCTATTGCTCTAAGCTTTTCTATTGAAGCGATATCTAAAGCTTCACCGCCCAGAATAACGGCTTTAATTCCTTTTAGATAATCTAAGTTTGATTTATCTGCAATCAATGATTTTATTTTTGTCGGTGTAGTTTGCAAAACATCAGCAGGATATTTTTTTAACAGTTCATTCAATTGATTTTGAAATTTTGCTTGTTCTTCATTTGCAAATATAATCCTCATTCCGTTGACAAGAGGTAGAAGACTTTCTGTCACAAAAATATCAAATCCGACAGTTGTAACGGAAACAATACTTTTGTAATTACTATTGATGATTTTATGAATTGTGTTATTGCTATTGTTGTTTACATAGTTTGATACATTTGCATGTTTTAATAATGCACCTTTTGGTTTTCCTGTAGTGCCGGAAGTGTAGATGCAATAGCATAAACTATCACTTGAGAGAGAAAGAGAAGGATTTAATATGTTATCGTTTTCAAGTAAATCTTTGATATTTTCTTCGGTTACAAACAATTTTGCCTTGCTGTCTGAAAGCATATATTCAATTCTGTCTTGAGGGTAATCTAAGTCAATGGGGAGATATGCAGCGCCGGATTTTAAGATACCAAGCATTGTTGCGATAAGATAGCTTTTTCTCGGCAGAGCAAAGGCAACTATACCGCCGATGCCGACACCTTTTTCAATAAGCGAATGGGCAATTTTATTAGCTTCTTCGTTTAATTCACGGTAGGTTAAAGTTTTATCGCAGGCTATAACCGCAACCTTGTCCGGTGTTTTTGCGACTTGTTTCTCAAACAGCGTATGAACACACTTGTCCCTTGGGTAATCAACAGTGGTGTCATTAAAATCATAAAGGAGTTTTTGACGTTCTTCTAAGGTTAAAATATTCAGTTCAAAGAGCTTTTTACCATTATCAGCGATGCCGCTAAACAATAAATTCATAATATGAGCGTGAAGCATTTCAATTTCATGCTCGCTGAATTTTTCTGTTTGATAGTCGTAATGAATTTTATAAATTCCCTCGTTGTCACGGTCGTCAATATGTATTTGTAAGCTTTCGCTCTGCATACCGCAGTGATACCATGTGCTTTCAATATTGCTACCCGTAATAGAGGCGTTTTGATAGCTGAGAATTACATCATAAAGTTTTTCGGTGAAGTTGCATTCCCTGCGAATAGTGCTCAGCACATCGCCGTAGTTGAATTTCTGATGACGGAATATGGACAAAACGGTGTCTTCAATGCTTAATAAGTTGTTTTTGAAATCTGCATTGTTATCAAGCTCAATAAGCATCGGCACGGTGTTAATGAACATGCCTGCGGTGTTTTTATCCTTATTATTTGTTCTGTTGAGCACAGCCGTTCCGATATAAAACTTTTCAGCGTTCATTTTGGTACGGTTGACATATGCGGCAAGTGCTGTCATAAATATCATAAACGCAGAGGTTTCATGAGAAGAAATATATTCGTTTATAATTTTCACTTGCTCTTTTTCTATAACAAATGTTTTACGCTTTGCTTCAAAGGCTTTGCTTTGCTTTTTACTGATATATGTAACCTCGTCGCACTTCTTGAATTGATTAAAAAAAAAGTCTTTATCTTTGCCATATCGCTTGCTGGATAAATAAGCATTTTCGCTTTCAATATAATTTGTATATGAATACACCTCAGGAGTATCGCCGCTTAAAATGGAATTGAACTGCGAACCCAAAAGCGATAATGTCCATGCGTCACCGATAAGGTGATGAAGCTTTGTAAGAATACCGTAACTGTCAGGTAAAATAACAATTTTAACTTTACAAAGCAAGCCTGATAGGTCAATAGGCGTTTTAGCGTATTTCTCGGCATAAGAATCCAACTCTGCTTTATCGGCAAAGTTCAAAACCTCAACATCTTGTTCGGTGAAGTCGGAAACAAACTGATTTGTGACGTTATCTGTTTCGACAATGCGAATACGCAAAGCATCGTTCAAACGATAAATCTCATTGACTGCCGATTCTAGTTCGTATAGATTCTTATTGCCTTTCATTAAAATACTGCCGCAAATTACAGATATGCTACCGCCAGCAAACTCATCCATATCATATATTAATTTTTGTGGTTTTGTTAAATTCATTCTAAAGACCCCACTCAATATAGTGCAATATATATTATGCTGCTAATATGTATTTCTTATTTGTATATTATAGCATATTTAGATAGAGCGCTATACAAAGCGACATAAAAGTATGTTTATATAGAAATTGTTGAATTTTTGAAAGACAGATAAGCCTTCACATTAGTTTTTGTCAAATGTCTAATTTGTTCGCTACTCTTATTTATAAGGCTAAATAGGGATAAAAGCAGGTTTAAATTTGCTTAGCGCATTAAAAATATGCTTATCAAAATGATAAAAATTGAAACTAATAACATGAACCAGTTATACAAGTATTGTCAGAACATTAATAAATCTATTAACACGAAATATGCTAATATTAAGGTATAACTATTAATAGGTTAATTGTATATTTCTGAACTTGTTAATTAATATATATAATAACTTCCCCAAGCCATACGATATTTCATTTCAGCAACCCCACCACTATGAGGGCAGGCACTGTGTATTTCCACTGGAACAAGTTGCATAGTTTTACCGTCAGGACATTCATGCCATATGAGTTCATTATCTTTTCTAAATTTAATAATATCATTAATCGTAGCATCAGGATTAATCTCATGTATTTTTGAAAGCAATGCGTTGTCAGCTTGAGCAAAATTACCCAAATCAAAGTTATGATCGTGAGATGTTCCGCGTGGTCGACGACCGCCTTCCCATGTTGGGTTTTTTCTTTGATCTGTCATATGAGGAATTTCTACTTCACATTTTAGCATACCGAAATCAGTATTATGTTCAGTAAATGGTGAAAAATCAGGATCCCCATCTTTATATTTAACAGTTTCTTTACCGTACTCTCTCATTTTCATAAGTGCTTTTTCGCTGGTCGGCTTAAAATTAGAATTACCCTTATCTCCTAAAAATTTGCCTGTTTTTTTCGTCGGTAGATGAATTTTTGCTTCTTTAGGTTGAAAACGCATCTCGTTTATTGACTGTTCATTAATGATATCATCTTCTGTTATTATATCAACATTTGCGTGAACATTGGCATGTCCAATTTCGTGCTTTCATAAAGTATCGAGTTCCTGACCGCATTCCATCATCTTTTTTAATAGTTCCTGTATAGACTCCCTAGTTTCTTTAATTTCTTGCAAATTTGTCTCTGCTTCAGAAATAGAATCAGCCATAGTTGTAATTCCAATCTTTTCTAAAACAGCATTTTGGGAATTCATATTATTTATCTTATCTTGTGTTTCTTCTTCAGCTTCCATAGTTTCCATTTTAATATCATCCATTTTCTTTGCAGCTTCATCTAATTCTTTATTTTTTTCTTTAGCTTCATTCTGAATTTCTTTATATCTGTTATTCAAATCATCGAGTACTTTAGACTTTAAATCTTCATCCATTCCAGAAGACTCGATTAATCCTATGGTTTCCACAAGCGCTTGTTTACACTCTTTCAAATTTTCTTTATCAGCTATGATTTTTTCTAATTTTTCTTCAGATTGTTCCTTACTCTCTTTTATCTTAGTAATCTCAAATGACTTTTTCAAGTTAATTCCTCCTAAAGTTTAACTAAATAAATCAGATTTTAAAGCTTCCATTTTCTCATTTGTCGAACTAACTATAGTGGCAGATATTCTCGAGAACTCATTACTATTTAACAAATATGCTTTTCTTGAAATGATATCAACGTAAGAATTGATTTTTTGTACAACAGAAAAGCAATCATTGATACATTTAATTTTTTTCGTATGCAATAAAAACTTTTGTTCTCTATTACCAACATAATTCAAATATTCGACATTTGCATCAATAGTTCTTTTGTACATTTTTTCGAATTCATTAAATAAAGATAATAGTATTTTTATTTTGTATGTTTCTTCTCGTAGCAACATCTTTTTAAATCCGTCTTTTTTGAGCAGAACATCAAACAATTCATCATCTGAGGGTGTTTTTTCTCCATGTTCCTTAAGTTCTTTAACAAAAAGTTCAAACGGCTTAAGAAGTCCCTCATAAGCAATTAATGACTGTCCTGGAAAAAACGTTGATAGTTGCTCCATTTGGGTTTCACTTGCAGACATTGTACTACCTACTAAGCCACGATCGTCTTGAGATGTTAACCTGTGAACCAGTTTTATATTTGTATTTTTAATAACTTCTGGAGCCATTGCTGTTGGTAACTGATCAGCAATAATAATTCCTTCTCTTAAAGCACGCACCTCTGCTAGCATTTTTACAATAAACGCAGTAGCAGAAATTTTAGGATCGGCACTAACTCCTGGTGGAAGTTGTGCAACTGGAGCAATTAGATTATGTGCTTCTTCTATAAAAATAACATGTCTTATTGGTTTTTCTTTGTCACCATTAGGATTCACCTTTAACGTTTCTCTTATTATTGTACAAATAAGCAAATTTGCAAAATTCCTTGGTCCCTCTCCTAATGATTCCAATTCTATTATAATAGGTCGCTTTATCCATTGTTCTGGAGTATAGCTAGATGTTTCCGTATCGAACATATCTGCCATTTCTCTTCTTAGCAAACTACCTATTCTCATTTCAAGAACGCTTCTAATATTTCCTTTGATATCACTCTCATAAGAGGTACTTTCAAGTTCTTCTTTAAACTGGATATATAATTCTGTTAATGTTGGATATGGCTTTGTTCCATCATTAATATCATCATTATTCCATCCCTTTGCTGCATAAATATTTTCTATTGAACGATCTAAAATAAATGGAGTAGGCGGTTCTAACGGAAACGCACCTTCAAAAACAGCATCTAAAGCTGCAATGTGTTCAGAAAGTGTCAGCCCTATAGGAAATTCAAAAGGGTTGATTCTCAAAGGAAACTTGGTATTAGCATTTGGAGAAAATACTACTAACTCATCAATATCAAATAACGCAAGCTCACGATATTCTTTTTTAGCTGGTTCTAAGACAAGAAATGGTATTCTATTCTTTTTCCAAAGTGTAGAAGCAATTCGTAACATAGTGTTAGTTTTTCCTGCACCAGGCACTCCGCATACAAACATATGCTTTTTTAACATATTCAAAGGCAAGTATACTTCATATCCATTTTTATCATGGCCAAGAAAAACGCCATTTTGAGACATTAGCTTTGGGGCTGTTTCTTTTGGAATTTCAATTGATTCACCATCATATAATGTTGGAAATCTAAAGAAGGGATCAAGTTCTTCCAATGTATACACACAAGGCAATAATCGTAAACTTTCAGGAGCTTTTGTACAGCACAAGTCCCTGTCTATATTCTTTAATAACGACAAACCGTTAAAATTACCTTTAACTGAAGTGATTTTATCATATCCTTCTTTTATAGCTTCGGAAGCAGCTGCCTCTAACAAAATTTGACCTACTTTTTCATCATCACAAAACACAGAAATATGTGCATAAAACGAAGGTGATGTATCAAGTTTAGATAAAAAGTCTTCATATTGTTTTAGAGCATCGCTTGCAGCTGGATCATTATCAGTCTCACTTCTTTCACCAATCATATTTATATGTATACTAGGCCTACTGTTATTTCTCAACCATGTCAATGGCTTTTTAAATTTTTCTCGAAGCAATAATGACAAATCATCTGGATATATATCAAGCCTATATTGACACTTAATATCAAACGATTGCATTAACTTTAACATATTATACAATCTCGATTTGTCCTGCATCTCCCACATTGGAACAACATAAAAGAACGAAGGCCCCTCATTATCGTTGGAAGGGACCAAAAACTGTTCCTTTTTTGATAACATAGATATCGTATCATATTTTATGTTTTCTAATTTTTCAATATCTTCATCTTTCCTAAAAAAATCAAAAAATTCTGATAAAGGCGAAGCATCAAACGCTTGTTGAACTAATTTTGAATAATCGTTATCTTCCTCATCAAAATCAACAAGAAAACCTATTTCTATTTTTTGGCTTTTATTTCTCGTTGGATCATATTCTATTATCAGGTGAAGACTCATTTTACCAGTTATTGCAATTCTATGCCATTGTCTCAAAAAAGATTGATGCCTTTCCAAAATGCCATCTACTCCTGTATCCGACAGTGACGCATACTTGCTTAAAGAAACATCTGGTATTTGTGTTATTTTGAAATACATTTTATCCCCCTATGGCTATACTTAATATATATCGCATTCATTTGTTGAAGCTTCACATATTTTATCAATTTCACGCGCAACCGAGTCTTTAATACTGTCAAGGTAATTTTTAAGCTTAGGATAACTGTCCGTTCGCATACCAATTGCTAGTTCCATATTTTCTTTAATTGACAATTTTTGTTGTGGAATAAAGAGTGATATAATCTGAACATTCACATTTAAGCCAATACAGCTATATATAACTATAATACCTGCATGTTGAACATTTAATTCATCCTTCTCAATTTTGATAAGTACAGTATTTTCATGAAAAGAACTATTTTCAGAAAGCACGTTTGTATCAATTATTTTACAACTTATTTCAGACATATACTCATTTTTTGCCATCAAAGACAAGGCATTAAAAATATCCTCAATTTTTATCGGCTTAGACTTTTTTGCCTTAAATGTTTTTCTGAATTCAGAAATAGCAAGACAATAGGTCAACGGTCTGTCTTGAAACATCAAATTTTCAAAAAACAATTTGAACTTTTTTTCGTCCCAACTTATAGAGTTGTAATCATAATTAAGCTTTTGTCTATCAACACCTTCATATAATTTTGGACCTGATGTTCCACCACTTTCCAGGAATCTTAATCTTTCCTGGATATTTGACTCCATACGAATGTTATTTGAAGCAGCAACCCGAAGCAATCGTAATTCTGTTTCATAGTTTCCAATCCACATCATACAAGAAGCCATTAATAATATATTCTTTTTGTTATGTAATAAATTTGCTTTTATCCAATAGTCAATTTGCGAACTTATTTGCTCAAGCACTCCCTTTCCCATATGATAATAGGCATAAATTTTAGTAAACATGCTGTCAAATGACGGAACAATATAGTTGTTATAACCGTCATTATATATTACATATGTATATTTATCATACATATCATATATTGTAGAATAAAGCTGTGCATCAAATGGAGTTTTGAAAACAACCGCATACAAATTGTACAATAGGTTTTCAACAAAATTTCTGTTAAGAAAACTCAACTGCTTTTCGCTACTTATTTTATTAAAAATAAATTTCAAGTTGTCTATTGTTTCTTCATTCAAAGTTAATTCATTAACACTTTTTAAAAATTCCTTATTTACTTTTCCGTAAGTTTTTTCATCGGCAATACACGAGGATTGATTGTAAAAATCCATAAGACTGTTTACAGACGAAAGCAACTGGTTGTTTGTATCTCTGTTCATATTCATAAAATGGTTCAAGTGATTAATCAATATCCTAATGTTTGCCTCTCCACCATTTTTCAAGCATACGTAAATAGCAGATAAATGATTATCTTTATATTTATCATAAATTTTTATTAAGTCATTGTAAAAAGCGGTATCATGGTATTCATTCAAGATGCGTATTGCTTCCAAATAATCACCACTGTTGAATGATGACTGGTCATTTGCAAGAATAAATTGTTGTTCAAGAATGTTATTAAGCTTATAGCGATTGTTATTAAATACATTTTGAATTTTTTTTCTCTCTGTTTCATATTTCACCTTTTTATCAAAATGATATCCAATAAAAGCACAAACAACACTCCAAAACAGAACAGAAAAGAATATTATTCCCAGTGTTACCAGTATTCCCAGTTCGGATTCAGTTTGAACAGAACCCCCACATAGATAAAGAAAGCCAATCAGTACAGCAGGTATAATTCCAATTATTATACCAATTATCAGCCCTTTTATTGTATTCTTCATACAGCTATCCTCCTCATTTAATAAATACTGCTATTATTATCATTAAAATTTCTTTCGCACAGATCATCGATCTGCCTTGCAACAGAATCGCGAATGCTTTCCATTATTTGAGTAACCTTGGGCGATGTTTCCTGCTTAAGTGAAATAGCCAATTTCATATTCTTTTGAATATCAACTTTTTGATTTGGCACAAATATAGTGAGAATTTGAACATTTATATTTATACCAATCTTGTTATAGAACACAAAAATTGCAGCATGAGAAACATTAACATCATTTATTACCTTAATAATTATAGCCTCATCGTCTTCATATATATCCTCTGATAAGGAATTAACTTTAATTAATTCACATGAGATATCATCTAAATACTCATTTCGTGCCATTTGTTTGAGACTTTCTAAAATCATATTATATGATAATGTACCTTTGAATTTTGCTTTAAAAGATTTCTTGAATTCTGATACGACCAAAGCATATTCAATATTATTATTTCTAAAAGCTAAGTTCTTAAAAAAGTTGCTAAAATCAGTATCGCTCCATTTTAAAGCACTATAATCATAATTAAACACATTTTTAGGTGTATTATTAAACAGCTCTGGTCCACTCGAACCACCGCTTTCTAAAAAAGCAAGTCGTTCCTGAATATTTGATGTTAATTGAACTCCATTTGATGCAGCACATCTTAACAACTCTAACTCCATCTCATATTCACCTATAAACATAAGTCCAGAAGCAAGAACTACAACATTTTGATTACACAACTCCAAATTAGCATCTACCCAAATATCAATTTCACCCTTAATTTGCTTTAATACTCCTTTTCCCATTCTGGAATAAGCTACTATTTTTGAAAATATTCCATCAATAGAAGGAATAATATGTATGCTATTTTCCCGTTCTTTTTTGTCATCGTATATTTGATAGGTAAATTGATTATATATATTATATATCTTTTTGTATTTATCTGAATTAAATGGCTTTGAAAATGCTAAGCTATATAACTCTCTCACAAGCTCTTTTATAAAATCAGGATTAAAAAACTTAATTTCCTGTACTCCATTAAATCCGATAATCGTGCTATATGTGTTCTCAATTCTAACCATAGATTCATCATTAACAGATACTTGTTCATTACAAGGATCAAATGTATTGGTCAATACTTTTCCATATTCAACGTTATCAATAAATAAAGATTTATTATTTAACATATTTACAATGTTTTTTAAATTAATTGCATTTTCAGAAAAATCACCATTTGTCATATTTGAAAAATGCATCAGATGGTTAGTGGCTACAATTAAGTTATTTATGCCTCCATTTTTTAAACAACCTCTATATTCATCAATATGTTTGCGCCTATAATCATTAAATAAATTTTTTGCTTCTTTTATCCATTTTGAATTAGAATTATTTATCAAATATTGTTCCACATATTTGTAATTTCCAGCATCTAAATCATTAGTTGTATAGCTCGTTTTATATGCGTTATTTAAAATGGTTTGAAACCTCGAAATAAATGCTCTACGATCTTCTTCTTCTTTTTGCTTCATCATTTCTATTTGAGCAAGTCTATTTTTCTCAGCAATAACTTGTGCTTCTCTTTTTTCCTTTTCTGCTTTTTCTCTTTTAATTCTCTTGTTATAACTCAAACATGACATATCCATTGCAAAGCCAATAATACCACCTATAGCTGTACAAATTATCATAATAAAAATTATCGTTATCATATTCATTTCCGAAAGAGGACGATCATTACTACATGTAACCAGTGCAACAGCCTCTTGACCACAGCTTACTAACCCAATTAATAACGATATACCTAGACCGACTCCCGCACCAATTAATAATCCATAAAGTGTTTTCATACTTTTTTCCTCCTAAAAATTAATTTTGAAAATATAATAAATAATAAAAGGACTATACTTATATATTGGCTAAAAGAAAGGCCAAAATAAATACCTCTTATTTTATCTCCTCGTAAAAACTCAATAAAGAATCTAAAATTAGCATAGAAAAATAAATATACTGTTAAAAGATTTAAATCTTTTACCTTATTCGAGATTAAATTTTTGTTTATAAAATAATATAATAATGAAATCAATATTAACAACAATGCCTCGAATATAGATTCATATAATTGCGTTGGAACACGATATTCCCCATTAAAAAAACCGTTTATAAAATGTGGCAACTGGTACAGATATTTATTCTGCATACCATAACAACATCCAGCAAAGTAACATCCAACTCGTGAAATGGAATGAAATAGCGGAATTATTAAGGCTAAATTATTATAGACTTTATTGGATAAAATCTTTCTTTCTACGAAAATATATGTTGATAAGAGCAGTCCAAATAAACCGCCATAGTAAACTAATCCATAATTTCCCGAAAATAATATCAGTAAAACATTTTTAGAACTATTATTTATAATATCATCAATTAGTGATGATAAAATGGAAAATAATATAGCCCCCACATAGATTGATACTATCGTTACAATGATATATTTAGGCAAATTTATATTTATAATATTATCTCGATACATTAATATCACTAGAAATATTGATGAAATTAAAAATGCTAAACAAACAAATAAAATATAAGGAGGTATATAGCTGAAAATATTTAGCAACAAAATACACATCATTTCAAATAAAAATTTAACATCACTTTTTTAGAAAAAATTACATTTTAATATACTTTTAGCTCTGATACAAATTCTATAATTTTAAGTATACAAAATTTTCTCTTTCTTTTACACAGATATGTAAGAATTAACGTATTTATTGTAAAAAAAAGACACCTATTTAGAAAAATACTTTTATAAATAAACTTCTTATGATATAATTGTCATAACGAGGTGAATACAGATGCTTTTTGCGGTATGTGATGATGATAACAACATTACAGGATATATAAAAAATAAGCTCGACAGTATTAAAGATGTAAAAACAGAAACGGTTGTTTATAATTCTGTATCAGAATTAACAGATGCTATTCTCGATAATAATACACCTGATGCAATTTTTATGGACATATGTGTCGGTAAGTACAACGGTATTGATGAACTTAAAAAGATAAAACATAAACTTATTAACACGCCTGTGATATTTATCACCGGATACCCTGAATTTTGTCAGGACATTTTTATTGATTTTAAGCCATGGGGATTACTCACAAAACCTATTGACGATGAAAAATTTATGTATTACGTCAATAAAATAATTTACAGTCAGCATAATAAAGATTTTGAAATCAATATTACATCTAACGGCAGGAAAACGAAAATTCTCTGTAAAGATATTTTATTTATCGAAAGCAGAGAAAGAAAAGTAATATACAATACAACAAACGGCTTATTTGAAGAATACATAAAGCTTGACAAAGCTATGCAAAAATTATCAAATAACTTTTTACGTATTCATAAAAGCTATGCAGTTAACTTAAAGTATATCAAAGATTTTTCAAAGTCAAGAATACTATTAATAACCGGTTCTGAATTACCTATAAGCCGAAGCCATTGTGATGATGTCAAAAAAACTATATTTGAATATAAATCTCAGATTTTAGGTATTTAAGAAAGGGGGTAAAATTATGCATTCAATTTTACAGGCAACAGTTTTTTCGGCACAAACAATAATTTTTCTCTTTAATTTTTTAGCTATTTCTGTTGCCTCAATATTTACGCTAGACAGCAAATTCAGCAAAATAAAAACATTTTTGTTGAGTGCCATTATTTCATACATAAGTGTTTTTCCGATACATTTTGACAATATGCCGATATGGGTAAACCAAGTAATATTGATGTGTATACCTTTAACTGTCATCCTTTTATATAAGGATAAATTTTACATAAAACTGATTTCTTCATCAATTTTTATACTCATCTTATTCATCGCTGATTTTTCAACATATTTTACTACTTTTGGACTGCTAAACGAAAGCGATTATCTGGAAAACATTTCAACCTATTTTATTTCCGCAACAATACTGTCCGTTTGCCTATTTGTCTATGTTTTAATTTGGAATCGCTTTTACAAACATAACAACAATTTTTTCGTCAAGAACAATTTGTCGTTGCTGTTTATCTTTATTTTCACGGAGTTATTATTTATATGCCTGCTTTTTACTGAATTTATCGGAATATGGCCTTATATACCTGACGGGTTAAAAAATGCAAACAGCAGTATGTTAATTCTCTATATAATTATTTTTATAATCATAGATGCGGTAATTGCATATTTTACTGTTAGCAGTTATAAATACCAAAAATTTAAAGCAGAATATGAAATGTTTGAATGTCAAAATAAACTACAGACAGAATACTACGGAAAGATACAGAAAAATCTTGACAGGACTGCAAAGCTTCGCCATGACATAAACAATCTTATTCAGATAATTAATATTCAGATGTCGATCAACACTACCGAAAGTCGTGAAAACGCAAAGAAAATAACACATGAAATTACCGACATTATGGACAGCACTAAAACACGAAAATTTTGTGATAACACAATAATAAATACAGTTTTGTATGACAAGATGAATTGCGCCGAAGAAAAGTCAATTAAAATTATTGACAATGTATTTCTCGGAGAAAACAATGGTATTTCGGACTTTGATTTATGCCGTGTTTTTATAAATCTATTAGATAATGCAATAAATGCTCTCGCCGAATATACAGGAGAATCAGCTAAAAATATTGTTATTTCCTGCAAAGAGAATGACGGCTACATCTACATTAAGTGTGAAAATCCAACATCTGAAATACACAAGAAATCTAATAATAAATCTTCGTTGCACGGCTACGGACTGAAAATCATTAAAGAAATCGCAGATAAGTACAACGGCACACTTATTATTAATAATCAAAGTTCAAATTTTAGTGTGCTGGTAACATTAAAAAGTATGTAAATGATGATTACACCAAAGTTGTGTAATCATCAGGTCCATGTGAAAGCAATTTCATGCAGGTTCAAGTCCTGTTACCTGCACCAACAGCCGTTTCTTATGTAGGGACGGCTGTTTTGCACCACATTTTCGGTCTGTCTTATGGTGATTTTCAAAATATTTAAATTAATTTTGAATAAAAAACGAAAATTATGTTGACAAATCCGAAAATATGGTATATAATAATCAAGCTGTTGTTATTAAACAACATTTCGAGGTGTAGCTCAGTTTGGTAGAGTGCTTGGTTTGGGACCAAGATGCCGCAGGTTCAAGTCCTGTCACCTCGACCAAAAAAGGTGGTTTTTTAACCGCCTTTTATTTTTTGCTAAAATTACTTAAAATGCCTTAAAAGTGGCTTAAACACTGGGTTTTTGAGATTTCAAAAATTCAGTTGAGTAATTTTGAATTAAGTTAAAACAAGATAAAATGCAGTCAAACTTACTGTCAAACTTACTGTCATTTTAGTTTGCCTGCCGATTTTCAAGGAAACAAGATAATATATTTTTAAAATTTATTACACCGTAACACAAAAGATTTTTTATTATTAAAACAACAAAGAGGTTAAGCAATTTTTTCTAATGCTTAACCTCTTTTTTTATTTTGTTGATTACAGAACATTCCCATATCATAACTACCCTCTTCGGGGTTATAGCTTTTCATATAAATTCCTCTTTTAATATGTTTATATTATACCATATATCATAATTAAGTTAAATACTTTCTTTAGTATAATATTTATTTTTAACATAGAAAAAGAGGGCTCATAAAGAACCCTCTCTTCCCAATAATTATTTTAAGGATTTATACTTGCTGTCGAATTTAATTATCTGTACTCCCAATGACCGCCGTCTTTAACCTTCTCATATATATTCCGTAAAAATCGGGTTTTCGCACCCCAATAAATGAAAAAATTTAAAAATTTTTTTTAAATTACTTTAAAAAAGAAAAATATCATAAAATCAGAGCGTAAAAAAAGCAGAGCCGTAGCTCTGCTTAAATACATTTATTCTATTGACATATATTTCCTTACTTGGTAATTAAATTTGGCTATAAAACAATTTTACAATAATGTTGTTTTGCTATAAAACAATAAAATTATAAACAGCTTAATAATACTCAACCTTACCGCAAGCTGTACACTTTCTGCCGACTACTTTGGTTTTATTGTCATAGTGCGATTTTTCGGGTACAGTTACCGTCTTTGTACCAACTTGAACATTTACCCATACATTGTGATAAGATACTGGTTCTCCGTTCAGTGCGTGCTGTTTATTATGTTCGCTGCAATTATCAGTAATATCAGCTCCGCAAACCTTACAAATAGTTCTATCGTGTTTCTCGTAAATCGGTTCTTCGTAGGTATAGGCTTCCTGATCTACTACTTTTACTTTTGTAGCCTTGGTAATATCCTGCCAGCTATGAGTATGCTGTGTCGGTTTTGGCTCTGATTTTGATGATTCAGGCTTTGAACTTTCAGTCTTGGAGCTTGAAGAAGTGTCCTTTTTACTGTCACTTTTGGAACTCTCAGACTTAGAATTTGAAGAAGAATCAGATTTTTTGCTCTCAGATTTGGAGTTTTCAGACTTAGAGCTTAAAGAACTGTTATTTTTCTTTTCAGTTTTTGAACTCTGAGAAGAATTGTTACTCTCTGATTTGTTTGTAGTATTTGATTTAATGTTATTGGCTGATTTTATTTCATCAGCATCAACCTTGATTTTTTTGCCGTTTTTACTTGTGATTTCGACTTTGCCGTCTTTTACTTCAACTTTCTTACCATTCTTATCAGTGATGTTGCCGTCTTTGTCGATTTTTAGACCGTTATCCTCAATAGCCTTGCTGACCTCAGATGATACAGTTGAAGTCTGTACGGTTGAAGATATTACTGACGGTTCTGTCGGTTCTTTCTCAGCGTTACAGCCTGCAAGAATGCTTATGCCGACTGCTGATGTGCCTGCAAGTATTGTAGCACCGCAGACAACGGCAATTACCTTGGTTTTTACTGTCGCAGTTGCTGTTGCCTTTACGATAGATGAAACTGTTGACTTTGCACCTGTCGCAAAGCCTTTTGTTGCAGATGTTGCAAGTGTCTGTCCGTTCGGGAGCTTGATTGTAATGTTCGGTACTGCAAGGCTCTTTGCCTGCTCTCTGAAAATTGTTGTAAAGAACGGCACAAATACAACACCGTGAAGCTTGTCACCGCTTTTGTTTTCGTAATCTTCAATTGCAGTTTTCATCTTTGCCCTTGAATAATTGAGCCTTGAAAGCACAGTACCCCTTGAACATTCAAAGACTTCTGCGATTTCATCAACAGTCATTTCATTAAAATAGTGCATAACCACTGTCTGATACTGAACATCGGACAGTACTTCCTGCATAATCGAAAGAATAATTTCTCTCTTTGCCTTGTCTGAAATGTATTCTTCGGGAATTGATATACGCTCGTCAACTATTGCCTGATTTTCAAAAATTTCATCGTCCAGTTGGATTTCACCTTTACCTTTCAAATAATTTTTGCACTTATTAACGGCAATTCTGTTAAGCCAACTTCTGATTTGTGATGATTTTTCCAAAGATTGGATTTTTAAAAAAGCCGTTATGTAAGTTTCCTGCATAATGTCCTGTGCGGTTGTTTCGTTCTTTAAAAAGCTGATACAAGTAAACCACACTTCACGCTCTGTAAGCTTGTAGAGCTTCTCAAATGATTTGTTATCTCCCTTCTTAATTTTCTCTACTAAGTGGGAAATGTTCATAAAATGACCTCCTCTCATTTCCTTTCATAATATAGACAATTTAAAACGGCTTTTGATTTTATAAAATCCGAAAAAATTTTAAAATTTTTCAAATTTTTTCGATTTTTTCAAAAAAGCAAATATTTTTCGCATAATTTTGCATAAAACAAAAAGTGCGTAGCTGAAGCTACGCACGAAAAATACATAGCTTTGATTGTTGCGACACAATATTTCACTTATAAGGCGTGAAAAGTAAAGCCTGCATTTTTACCGAAATAAAAACACACACTTAGGTGAACTTAAAATTAAATTTCTGTTTGGCATTTTTATTTTAGCATACAATATGTGAAAATTCAATATTATTTAAATTAACTTTTAAAATTTATGTAAAAGGATTTAACAATATCAATTCCGTACTATCATATTTCTGTTTATCGAACATCCCGTTTACAAGCAAAAGTATATCGTTGTATCATTGTTATTATACAGAATTAAATTTGCATAAAAAAATCAGGCAATCGTTATGACTGCCCGATTTGGTTTTGAAAAATTTACAATTTTAATCCTATTTATGCACTGTTTTCACGCACTAACCGTAATCAGAGTGCCATGACTTTTTGAGAGATTTCTGCCGGAGATGACACTGTGCCGACGCATTTGTAATCTTCGGTTTCTTCCTTGGTTTTAAAGCCCCAGCCGTATAGCACGGCGAGGAAGTCCATACCTATTTCTTCCGCACCCTTTGCCTCGATTGTGCTGTCGCCGACAAGGATACTTTCTTCAACAGAAACTCCTGTCTGCTCACACGCCTGTAAAAGCAGATGACTCTTTGTGAGGTTTGTACCGACATCTGTTGCACATACTGCGTCGAAAACATCCGACGCCTCGTAGGTTTCAAGAATATCCGTTGTGAACATTCTGTGCTTTTGAGTTGCTATTGCAAGCTTAAAACCGCTTTTCTTAAGTTCACGAAGAGCGTCATAAATTCCGTCATAGACGGTGAACATCTCTTTTCCTTTCTGGGAATAAAGTTTACTGTAATTCTTTACGGCATATTCAATTTCGTCATCACTCATATTAAAGAGCGTTTTAAATCCGTATTCAAGCGGTGTACCGATTACTCCGTAGAGTGCGCTGTGTTCAACAGGCTCATAGCCCATTGCAACTGCTGTTGTATTGAAACAATATAAAATTCCGGGGGCTGTGTCGGCAAGAGTGCCGTCAAAGCCAAAAACAACTAATTTTTTCATAAAACCACCCAATCTGCAAATAGATAAATTCATAAACAATTTTTTACAAAAGTCTTTGTCCTGCAAATATGGAAATATATCTCAAGGGGAATTATACCATTTTACGGAGATAAATACAATACTAATTTTTCCACAAGTATTAATTTGGGAATAAAAGTGCCGAAAAATATGCAATTATTGTTCTTTTGCAAGCATATGCCAATCGAAACAAGTCGAAAGCCAGAGCTTTCAACTTACTTTATTTCTTGACAACATCGTGTGTGCGTTATAAAATTGAAGTACATTATATTGAAAGGTTATTTTATTATGACTTCTGCAAAGCATAAAAATCCGCCTGCTAAGCCAAAAGAAAAATATTCGGTACAGCAGGCGCTCACAAACTATTATCTGCTTATTATGTTCACGCTTTTTCCGTTGTTTTTCACGGACGCATATTTTAACATCAGGCATGACAAGTATTACTTTTTCATTATATTGACGGGTATTCTCGTTATTGCGGAATTTCTTATTATTATGACCGCAAGCGTTGATAAACCGCCGGAAGACTCAAAGCTTGAAAAGCCTAAACCAAAGCATTTGTATGAAGAGCTTTCGTTTATGGACTGGGCATTTATTGTATTCCTCGGGATAAATGTCATTTCAACGCTGTTGTCTGCAAACCCTTTGGATGCACTTCTGGGTACTCAGGGACGAAACAACGGTCTTGTGCTTATGGCATTTTACACCGCAGCATATTTTATGATTACAAGGTGCTTTAAATATTTTGAATACATATTCGTTGCGCTTGCGTTCGGTTCAATGATAGTTTATGCACTTGCGGTGCTTAACTCATTCTATATTGATCCTCTCGGGATGTTTACTCTTCTCACCGACCAACAGACTATTACCGACTTCACTTCAACAATCGGCAACAAAAATCTGCTTTCAAGCTACATCTGCATCGCTATGCCTGTTATGATTGCAATGTCGGTTATCACGGAGAAAACCTTGCTCAGGGCAATTTATCTTATTGCAACAGGATTTGGCTTTGCGGCTCTTATGACTGCTGACAGCGATTCGGGCATTCTCGGTATGGCTGTATTTATGGTTATTTACCTTATTTGGTTCTCAAACAGTCTTGTAAGACTTAAAAGATTTTTCCTTTCGGCAACTGTTATGCTGTTGTTTGCAAAGCTGCTCAGATTGTTCTCGCTCTGCTTTGACGACAAAAGCAAGGGCTTTGATAAGTTTCAGGAAATTTTCGTTTTCTCAGGCATCGGCTGGATATTGCTTGCAGCTTGTGCCGTTATTACAGGGATTTTGTATCTTATTGATTACAAAAAACCAAACATCACAATTTCAAAAGCCGTGCCGATTGCTCTTGCCGTTGTATTCGGATTTTGTGCTGTTGCCATGATAGGAATTATGGTTTATTTCAGCTGTATTGACACCAAAACCGACCTCGGCAGTTTTGAAAGAATTATCCGCTTTAACGATATATGGGGTACGCACAGAGGCTTTATGTGGATAAGGTCGATATGGATTTTCGGCGACGCTTCATTCATTGAAAAGCTGTTCGGCGTAGGTCCGGATATGTTCTACTCCGCATTCAGTCCGTACTTTGACGACCTTTCAAAATACGGTGACAGCTCAACAAATGCCGCCCATAACGAATATCTAAACTACCTTATCACAATCGGAATTACGGGACTTCTCTCCTATCTTGCCATTGTGTGCGGTACGATTAAGAACGCAGTTAAGTATGCAAAGGAAAATCCGATGCTGATTGCGTGCGTTTCGGCTGTTATCTGCTATGCTGTTCAGTCTGTTGTAAACCTTTATCAGCCGATTACAACTCCGCTGTTTTTCATCTTCATAGCTTTGTGCGAGGCTTTTGTAAGAAACGCCAAGGCTGAAAAATCTGCCGTATAAATATTATGACTGCATTTCAATTCGGATAAGAAGATTTTGCATTGACTCGTTGCGGTCACGGCGGTATCGTCCCAGTTCGTAGAGGCTGTCGGGATTTTTAGTAATTATATTGGGCTTTTCCGTACAGGTTAGTGTACACGAAAAGCCCATTTCTTTTATCAGCTTTTCGGTCAGGTCATTTTTTGCACCGAACGGATATACAAAGCAGGTCGGTTTTTTCCCTGTTGCATTTTCAAGCAAGCCTTGAGCTTTGACAACATCTTCCGTAAGAATAGATTTATATACTTCGTCACTCTCCCCCGCTTTTGGCAAAACACCCTTTCGTGATTTCAAAGAATGCATATCGTACGAATGATTCTGAATTTCAACATAGCCCGAATCGGACATTTCTTTCATATCGTCAAAAGTTATATGACCGTAGGTCACGGAAATATCCTTGGTTTCGGTGAATTTTTCGGACACTGACGCAATCGGAGATATGACCGCCTTGCAGTTGTATTTTTCAAGCAAAGGGAGTGCATAATAATAATTATTATAATAGCCGTCGTCAAAGGTCAGCATAATGCATTTTTCGGGCAATGATTTTTTGCCGTAAACATAATCGGTAAGGTCTTTTACAACAACGGTTGTGTAGCCGTTTTTGGTAAGATATTTTAAATCGTTTTCAAAAAGAGTCGGCGAAACGGTGTAGTCATTTTGCAGTTTTTCATCCTTTAAAAGTGAGTGATACATTATTACGGGCAGTTTTACGCTGTCGGTATCAGCCGTTGTTTCTTTTACTGCACCTGTCATTACCGATATTAAAATTACCGCAGACAGGAAAAGTGCCGTAAAAATGATAATTTTTACTGTTTTGTTTGATTTCACTATATTTCCTCCCAATTCTTTGTGCAAGATTTTTTGCTTATAATTCTTTATTGTAAATATAATCAAGCATCTGCGTGATAGAATATAGCCAAAGTTAATACTGATTACTGATTTTGCTCAATCGGTACTGACTAATATTGCATAAGGATTTATGAATTATGGCAAAAAGAAATTTCAGCTCAAAACGCAATGCAATTTACAACGCTGTGTGCGGTACGGACACTCATCCGAGCGCACGCTGGGTTTATGATAAATTAAAGCCCGAAATTCCCGACCTTAGTCTTGGCACGGTTTACAGAAACATTGCTCTTTTTAAGGATGAAGGAAAGGTCAGCGTTATATGCAATGTAAACGGTGAGGAGCGTATTGACGGCAACACAGAGCCGCACCCCCACTTTGTCTGCAACAAATGCAATGCAGTTATTGATGTTGAAGACAATCAAAATGCTGATGACCTTGAGTCACAGCTTGCCGAAGAGGGATTTAAGGTAGAAAACAGATTTGTTATCTACTACGGCATATGTCCTAAATGTTCGGCAGAAGTACACTAATATTTATTACAAAGGAGAAGTAATTATGAAATGGTATTGCACAGTATGCGGTTATGTTTATGAAGGTCCCGAAGCTCCCGAGGCTTGCCCTGTTTGTAAGGCACCGAAGGAAAAATTTAAGCAGATGGACGAGGAGGCGTCTTTCGCAACAGTTCACGAGGTTGGCGTTGCTCAGGGCGTAAGCGAAGATATTCTCAAGGATCTCAGAGCTAACTTTGAGGGAGAATGCAGCGAAGTCGGTATGTATCTTGCAATGGCAAGAGTTGCAGACAGAGAAGGCTATCCCGAGGTTTCTGCCGCATTTACAAAGTATGCTTTTGAAGAGGCTGAACACGCTGCCAAGTTTGCAGAGCTTTTAGGCGAAGTTCTTACAGACAGCACAAAGAAGAATCTTCAGATGCGTGTAGATGCAGAAACAGGTGCTTGCGAAGGTAAGTTTGACCTTGCAAAGCGTGCAAAGGCTCAGAACCTTGACGCTATTCATGACACAGTTCACGAGATGGCAAAGGATGAAGCAAGACACGGCGCAGGCTTTAGAGGTCTTCTTAACAGATACTTTAAGTAATCATTAAAAAATAAAAAATCAAAAAAGTCAGCTTGATAATCGTATGACCAACAACTAACCGATTACACAACAGACTTTGAACAGGAGATTTGATAGTATGAAATATGTATGCGATGTTTGCGGATATGTTTACGATCCTGAAATCGGCGATCCCGATAACGGCGTTGATGCAGGCACAGCATGGGAAGATGTACCCGAGGATTGGGTATGCCCTCTCTGTGGTGTAGGCAAGGACGAATTTTCCGCAGAAGAATAATTAACAAATTGGCAATTTGGGAGCAGGCAATGCTTGCTCCCTTTTGTGTGTACGGGAGTAAATTATGAAAAAATTGATTTCGTGGAATGTAAACGGACTTCGTGCCTGTGTTACAAAGGGCTTTGAGGACTTTTTTAAAGATGTTGACGCAGATATTTTCTGTCTTCAGGAAACAAAGCTTCAAGAGGGACAGATTGACCTCTTGCTTGAAGGATATCATCAATATTGGTGCTATGCCGACAAAAAAGGCTATTCGGGAACGGCTATGTTCACAAAGGAAGAGCCTTTGAATGTATGTTACGGGATTGGCATTGACGAACACGACCATGAGGGCAGAGTTATCACGGCAGAATTTGACAATTGCTTTGTTGTCACCTGCTACACTCCTAACTCGCAAAGCGAGCTGAAAAGGCTTGATTACCGAATGAAATGGGAAGATGATTTCAAGGCATATCTGAAAAAACTTGAAGAAAAAAAGCCGGTTATTATGTGCGGTGATTTGAATGTTGCACACAAAGAAATTGATTTGAAAAATCCGAAAACCAACCGTAAAAATGCAGGTTTTACCGATGAAGAGCGTTCAAAGATGACAGCGTTGCTCGATGACGGCTTTATCGACACCTACCGCTATTTCTATCCCGATACAGAGGGCGTGTATTCGTGGTGGTCATACAGATTCAAGGCTCGTGAAAAAAATGCGGGCTGGCGTATTGACTATTTTATCGTTTCAAAAGCTCTTGAAAGCAAGCTTGACGGTGCAAAAATCCATACCGAAATTTTAGGTTCTGACCATTGCCCCGTTGAACTGACGATTGACATTTAAAAAGCAAAATAAAACCCCGACACAGCATACACCGTGTCGGGATTTTTTGTATATTATGAAAAATTTTCAAGACCGACAATATACTTTTGAATAAGGGTTGCGTCAACGACTGAAATTTCTCCGTCACCGTTCACCTCTGCAGACTTTTTCTGCAGGTCTGTAAGTTTTTCAAGACCGACAATATATTTCTGAACAAGGGTTGCATCTACAACCGAAATATCACCGTCGCTGTTCACATCTCCGATTGGGAAAATTTCAACATTCTGTGTTACATCGGCACTCCAAACCTTGACCGTATATTCTCTGTCAGCGTGTGATTTTTTTGAAACTCTCATCGTGTATGTTCCGTTTGCCACGCCCGAGATTGAATAGTCAGTGCTGTTGCCTTTTACGGTTGTTTCATATACCGCAACTCCCGATTTTTCAAGCTGAATTGTGACCGTATCATCTGCGGTCAAATAGCTTTTTGCAGTACCCTTTACGGTTGTACCCGATGCAATGCTGTTGAACTGAATACCGTTCCTGTCTGCATAAGTCTGTGCCTCTGTACCGCTTGTTCCGTAAATTACAAAATTCGGAATGACTTCGGGATATGAGAAAGGATCATCAGGGTCGACAGGATAGTAACCTATAGCTTGTTCGCCGATATGAGTTACACTTGCAGGGACTGTCACACTCTTGATTTTTCCCATAGAGAAAAATACTCCCTCACCTATATACTGCAAACCGTCATTGAGATTAACTGTTTTCAAGTTTTTGCCTGTGAACGAATCATCATCGATAACACGCATTGTTGACGGAAGTGTAATCGTTTCACAACCGTTGTTCTGAAATGCGTCCATTTCAACGAGTTCACCGCCGTTGAGAGTGATATTTTTCAGGCTTTCACAACCATAAAAAGCATAGTAACCGATATATTGACAGCTTTTCGGGATTACAACTTTTGTAAGTACAGGCGGTTCAAAGTATGCAACATTACGAGGAGTTAATTCGAGATCACCGAAAATAAATCCGCCTACTATCGCCTTTGTTCCCTCTTTAAATGTCAGCTGAGTATTTTTCGGCATAGTGCCTTTGTAGCAATAGGCAAAGTTCTGAAAATAAACAACGCCGTCTTTTTGATTGTTGTACCAACCAGTACCCGTAAATGCACGGTGGTCAAGAACGCTTAAATTTTTGCCGATACTGCCAAAGCTTTTTAGCTTTGAGCAGTTTGCGAACGAACTGTCACCGACATAACGCACATTTGCACCGCCCGTTACTGTTGCAAGGTTGGTACAACCGCTGAATGCTCCGTTAATGCTCAACAAAGAATCCGGCAGATTTACCTTTGTAAGTCCTGTACACGATTTAAAAGCGTCTTCTAAAATACGGACATTTGAAAGATTTACGCTTGTAAGATTTTCACTGCCTATCGTACCGACAACCTCCAATGTATCGCTCGGAAGTGTTATTGACTTCAACTTTACGCAGTCGCTCAGCCAAGCTTCAAGGCGGATATTGCCCTTTGGAATAGTAAGGCTTTCAATTGCAGGACAACCGCTAAAACATCCTCTTTCAAGCTTTGCCGTTGTCGGAAGTTTTAATGTTTTTAAATCGTACATACTTTCAATGTCAACATAGTCAACACTTTCGGGAACGGTAAGACTTGTAAGCTTATACCCTGTTTTATTACGACCTGAAAATGTAAAGGATTTCACACTGTCAGGAAAATTAAATTTTGTAATTTTGCCAATATACCCCTTAATATTTACAGTTTTTGTACCTGACTTTACAGTATACGAAGGACCTAAACTCAAACCGTATGAGTCATTCTTAAATCCTAAGAACACCCCTCCACAGTAAAGTGGTGCGCCATCAGCCATATTGGCATACCATTTTGTATCATAAATTGAATTTAAATTTATCTCAGAAAGTGTGCTTGGAAATGTTATGTTTTCAAGATTATAACATCCATAAAATGCACTGTCAAGCTTTTCAAGACCTTCGGGCAGAACTACTTTTTTAAGAGCTTCACAATCAGAAAAGCCCTCATCTTCAATACTTTTTAAACCCGAACCGAATGTTACGGATGAAAGTGCGGTACAATCTCCAAAAGCCTCACCGCCGATTTTTTTAAGAGAATTTGGCAACTTTACACTTTTTAGAGCAGTACAATTTTGGAATGCACCGTAACCGATATATTTAACACCCTCAGGAATTGTTATCCCCGTGATATCACTATTTCTGAATAAATAATCTTTAATACCGTATACTCCTGACGGAATTACCGGATTTTTGCTGTTTCCTTTATATCCGTATAGCCAGCCGTTCCATATAAAGAAATCCGAACTGTTTTCATTGTATTGCCAAACAGCAGGAACCGATGAAAAAACATCCTCAGCAATATCAATCTCAGAATTTATACTTACATTTTCAAGACTGCTGCAGCCGTAAAATGCACTGTGTCCGATTTCTGTTACACTTTTCGGAATGTCAATTGATTTTAAATCATAACAACCTCTGAATGCACACGGTCCGATTGACTTGAGATTCTTTGACAACACAATTTCCTCAAGCGGTACACCGCTGTCATAATCGCCAAAAGCATATTCACCGATATATGTAACCGTGTCGGGCATTACAATCTTTTTGATGTGTGAAGTGTCCATATTTTCAACACCTGTAACGGTATATCCGTCAATCTTTGACGGAATAGTAACCTCGGTATCGTAGCCGTAGTAGTCTGTGATTGCAATTGTGTTTTCGGAAAGAAATCTGTAGGTATAACCCGAACCGTTGCTTGACGGAACTTTGTTGTACAAGCCTGCATAACCGCCTTTGTTTTCTGTAAAAGCAGAAGCCGTTACCGAAAGCATTCCAGTCAGCAAGCAAACTGCAAGCGCAAGACTTATGAATTTTCTTGTGCGGTGTTTTAGTTTAGTCTTTTTCATAGAATTACCTCCAGTTATTTTGTTGTTTAATTTTGTTTGTGTTTTAGATTGTATTGCCGTTATTTATGGTTATATTATACAAAATAAGCAAGATAATAACAATACAAATTCCAAAAGTGTCAATTGACAAAACGGGAATTTCGTCTTGACAAATGATTTTTTTGCAAAGAAAATGCTCCGACGCTAAAAAGTATCGGAGCATATATGAGCTTTTTTATAATTAACTGACGGTAATTTTGTTCTGACCTCCTGTTATGTCGGAAAAATTGTTTTTTGCACTTTTAACGAATGCGAAGATTGTTTTCAGAAGCATATTTCTCGTTTTGCTGTCAAGACCTGCAAAGGATTTTAGGATTGTTCCCGTGTTCTTAAGCGGATTTTTCAGCATCTCATTAAAGGTTGCGGTTTCGGTCAGCGACAAAAGGGCAAAAACCTCTTTTGTGAACTCCCGTCTTTGAGCAATTGTCAGCGATTCAACAAATTCTTTCAGCGTGTGGTCAAAGAAAACGCTAAAATTTGTAGTGCTTTTCAGCCTGACAAGCCTGTTCTGCTCAATCTCCCACGAATAGACATCGTGTTGGAGAAAACCTTTTTGATTGCTCTTTACAATTGTGTAGCTCTCCTCATGCTCAAACATCATGCCGAAAATGCTTGACTGCGGAACAAAGGTGTAGATTCTGTCATCGATTTCATAAAATCCGCTGTCCCTGATTTTGTCAAGAGAAAACCCCGGTCCGTCAAAATTGTAAATATAATCAATGTGATTTCTTGAATTTTCATCGGTAAAAGCACCGGCATAAACCGCAAGATTTCCGCCCTTTGAGTGACCGCCCAGAATGAATTTTCCGTTGAGCATACGGACTGCCTTTTCAAAATAATCAAGAGCCTTTTTCTGTGACGGCAACGGAAATGTGAAGAACATATTGAAGTCCTCCTGCCAGCCGACAAGAGAATTGTCAGTTCCTCTGTATGAAATAAAATAATTTTTTTTAAGAAATTCAAAAGTGATTGCGGAAAACTGCATACTCACATCGGACTCAACCTCATTTACATACCCCGAAACAAGAATTTTGCCGAATCTCTTGCTCTCTGCCGTCGCTTTCAAAAGGTCGGCGTCACCCTTCCACAATAGATTTTTCTCGTAATCATCGGTTGCAAACACACGCATTGCCGCCTGTTCAAGGGTAATTTCATCAAACAGACAGGACGATACCGCACCGTCAAAAGGAAGATATGAAAGCCGTGAAAGCACAAGTGCGTCAAGCTCGTTAAAACCATCCTGTTCAAATGTCAAATCGCCTCTTCGACTTATGTAATCAAATATGTCAGCCATACAAATGCCTCCAATCTGTTTTCTCTCTGTAACCATTGTATCACTTTGTACTAATTATTTCAATACAATTTTGAAAATTGAAAAAGAAAAGGACAAACGAATTCGTTCATCCTTTAACAGTATATGAAGTTATCTGAATTTTGCGATTTCTTCAAGAAATTGTTTTCCGAATTTTTCAAGCTTTGTTCTGCCCACACCCGAAACTTCAAGCATTTCATCGGGTGTTTCGGGGCATTTTTTGCACATATCAATCAGCGTTGCATCGGTAAAAATAACATAGGCAGGAACACTCTTTTTGGATGCAATGCCTTTTCGCAAAGCCTTGAGTGCGTCAAGTAAATCGGAATTGACAGGCACTTCGGGGCGGTGCGTTTTGACAACCTTTTCGGAGTTTTCAACTTTCTTCATCACAAGCCGTTCCCGTCCGAAAAGCACATCTCGGCTCTTTGGCAAAAGTTTTAGAACCTCGGTTTCATTGTCGGCTGAAATATACTCCTTTTCGGCAAGAAAATCAATTGTGCCGAAAATATGCCTTGCCGTAACCTCTTTCATTATTCCGTAGGTTGACTGATTGTTAAGCTCAGCTTTTAGAATTTTCTCGCTTTTACTGCCCTTCAACACATCACAAATCACGGTTTTTCCGTACCTTTGTCCTGTTCTCGCAATACACGACATAATTTTTTGAGCGTCAATTGTGACATCAACAAGCTTGTGAACTGAAAGACAGTTGGAGCATTTTCCGCAATAAGCCTTTTTATTACCGCCGAAATACCGCAGAATAAACCCACGCAGACAATCGTTTGTTGTGCTGTAAAAGGTCATATATTTTAAGCGTTCAAAATCACGCTCACGAATTTGCTCGTTTTCTTCAATTGTAAGCTCATCGTTGCCCTCGGAATTTTCAATCATAAAGCGATTTAGGCGAACATCCTTAGGACTGTAGAGCAAAATACAATCAGCCTCACCGCCGTCACGACCTGCCCGTCCTGCCTCTTGATAGTAGCTTTCAATGTTTTTCGGCATATTGTAATGAATTACATATGTAACATTTGACTTGTCAATTCCCATACCGAAAGCATTGGTTGCGACCATAATATTTTTTCGGTCAAAAACAAAATCCTCCTGATTTTTCCTGCGTTCGTATTCATCAAGACCTGCATGGTATCTTGCCGCCGAAAAGCCGTTATCGCAGAGCAATTCGCAGACAGATTCAACATTTTTTCGGGTTGCACAATAGACAATTCCCGACCTGTCGCCACGCTCCCGAATGAGGTCAATAAGCTTTTCGTCCTTTGACGATGACTTTATTACACCGAAGAAAAGGTTGGGACGGTCAAATCCCGTTGTAATTTCAAACGGATTTTCAAGCCTGAGAATTTTCTTTATGTCTTCTTTCACATCATTCGTAGCCGTTGCGGTGAATGCTCCGACAATCGGACGATTTGCAAGGCTTTCAACAAATGAAATAATTTTGAGGTAACTCGGTCTGAAATCCTGTCCCCATTGTGAAACGCAATGAGCCTCGTCAACTGCAACCATTGAGATTTTTACCTTTTTACAGGTGTCAAGAAATCCGTCAGTCAACAGCCTTTCGGGTGCAACATAGATGATTTTGTATTTTCCGTGTTCAACATTTGAAAGCACTCGCAGAAATTGCGGATATGAAAGTGAGCTGTTTATGTATGCCGCAGGAACTCCCGACTGAACGAGTGAGCCGACCTGATCCTTCATAAGCGAAATCAGAGGTGACACAACAATTGTCACCCCGTCAAAAAGTAATGCGGGAATCTGATAGCACATAGACTTGCCCGCACCTGTGGGCATAATGCAAAGTGCATCTCTGCCGTCAAGCAAAGCGTCAACTATCTGTTCCTGTCCGTCTCTGAAAGAATCGTGTCCGAAGTAATCTTTTAACACGCTTAATTTATCACTCATCTTTTTGCCCTTATCTATCATTCTTTATTGGAATTATAACCATTGTATTCCCTTTCAATCCAAGCCATAAGCAGATTTACAATTTTCTGCTGTTCGACCTCGTTAAGCTGTTTATCCCTTGCAACTCTGTACCACTTGTTAAGACACCCTCTGCAACAACAGGCACAGGCGTGCTGTGCGATAAAAACAGGGTGTCCCCTCATAGGCGTTTGCTTTCCGTCATTCGGAATATATTTTGGTGCAAGCCGTGTTCTGACAAAATCTTCTGCATGGGAGCGGATTTTATTCATTCCCTTTTCATTAATATAGTCAATGTCCTTTTGCTTTAAATGAAACCGACTGCGAAAATCAGATTTTTTCAGTTTGTTTAGTGCCTCATCTATCGTTTGCATTGTTCATGCCTTCTTTTATTGTCATACCTTAATTATAAACAATTACTACGGTAATGGCAAGAAAAAATGCACTTATTTTCTGTTACAGAAAAAACAACCCCACGATTATTTTACCGTGGGGTTGTTTTCATAGGGTTGCTTTTCAATTATTTTTAGAGATTAAACATCTTTGCAATATTTTTCAGCAAGGGCAAAGAACGCTTTTTCGAGCGAATCCAAGGTTTGTTCCGTCATACTGACCGACATACTGTTTTTGTCGGAAAATATGATTTCAACGATTGTAACCGTGGCGTCATCGACTGTCAGTCCTTTGTTTTTCGGATTATATTTTTTCAGAATTTCCAATGCATCTTCGGCGGTGTCACACAGCAGTCTCATATCCGTTTCGTCGATCAAAACATTTTCAAAAGCGATATAACCGCATTTGCAGATAGCGTCAAAAAGGAAATTTACACCTTCTTTTCGCACATAAAAAGAACAGCAGTAGTCAAAATTTGAATGATTTTTTGAATAGCTCACGGATACAATTTCTTTTTTTACACGCGTTTTTCGTTTGGAAATATTATGAAATAACGGCCGTAAAGTCATATCGGTTATGTCATGGCAGCCCCGCAGAACGGACAGAATTTCGGCGGATTGCCGTCAGGCTTATATCCGCAAGCCGAGCAAACAATTGCCGCAGCATTTTGCGGAGTAAACGGCTGTGAAACTTGCTGATTTACTGTGTTGCTCTGCATAGGCATTCCGTTCTGCTGATAACCCATATTGTTCTGCATGGGCATTCCGCTTTGCTGATAACCCATATTATTCTGCATGGGCATTCCGCTTTGCTGATAGCCCATATTGTTCTGCATACCGTTCCTTATTTGTTCACACAGTCTCATCAACTGCATTCCGTCATCAAATGCTCTCATAAGCTCATTTCTTACAGTACCGATTGACGAATCAACATACATTGATATATCGGTTATGAACGGATGATTTACGATGAATTTTGCTTTTAAAGAAGATATTCTTTGCGGTGATGACGATGTGTTTGTATCACGAACATACGGCTGAAGTGCAAGCGGAACATCAAGCATACCGTTTTGCCCCGAAAATGAGTTTGTTGTATCAAACTGACTGCCAAAACCGCTGTTTCTGCCCTGACGGTTATCATAGCGGTCGTACTCATCAGGAATTCCGTCACGGTCGGAATCCTGCAGAGTTGTATATCCAAGCTCAAGCCAAAAGTCCTGCAGCTGTGAAAAATCAAAAATTTCAGGATTGCTGTTTTTGAAATCTCTGCCTATTGTAAAATAGAATTTTCTGTTATTAAAATCTACAACAAGCTTTTCGTTTGTACCGGCACTTGCCGACTGAACAAATGCCGAATATTTCTGTCTGTTCTGTTCACGCTGTTCAAGATGAGTTTTAACATCAGCTATTGTTCTGTTTTTCCAACCTGATGAAAGCGAACTGAGCTTGTGCTTACAGTCGCTGCAAAGATAACCGTCTGAAAGCTTTTGCCTTGTGAGGGCGTTTACCTTGTCACCGCAAAGGTCACAATATTTCTTTTCAAATAGTCCCATAAACTTTCTCCTTTACAAAAGATTCACGATTTTCTTCTGAATATTTGTAGCATCAATAATTGATATTGTGCCGTCACCGTTTGTGTCTGCAATTTTAAAAGTGTAATCGTCAAAGTCTTCAAGCCCGACAATGTATTTTTGAACCAAGGTTGCATCCACGATATTAATAACACCGTCCATATTGACATCATACGGAACAGTAATGTTTACATCAAGGTTAACATCTTTCTTATCAACATTCACTTCATATACCCGTGTCACGCATTGCGGCTTGCTTACGGTAATGACATATTTACCTGTACCTGTTTGATAATAATACAGAGTTGCATTTTTGTGCACCATTTCATCTGTAAAGCTACTCTTATAAACGCCACCAGGAGTGTATTTATCAAACTTAACAGTAATAGTGTCATCCGGTGAGCCGCCCGTTCTGAAATCTATTATAATGCATGCATTAAACTTTTGCGTAACTTTAACCGATTCACTGTAAATGACATCACCGTTTTTACCCGTAACAGCACATCTGAACTGAGTTTCATCAAAATCCGTATTCGGTCTGATTCTCAAAGTATTTGATTTTGTACCCTTGAAGGAAAACTGGTTTAATGTAGATGAGTCGTCATCTATGTTTTTCCACATTCTTATTATACCGGTGGGTGTTCTTCTCTTTACTTTCATCTGCCACTGATAGCTTGCGGCATTTTTGGCAGCAACCCATATAATTTCTTCTTTGCCTTTCATAATCATAATTTCTGCCTCAGGGAACTGATGTGTAAATGATGGCGATTCATATGGAACATTGTAATATGCCCAAATATAATATTGACCTGTGGTTTCATCCTGAAGAATTGTCGCCTGACTGTCGCCATTGTACAAACCGCATACTGCGTCTTTGTCAACCGCATATCCTTTGTTCATATTAAAGTATAGCTGACAACAATACATACCGCTGTCAAAAGTTTCTCCGCTGTCGAGCTTTCTGCTAATTTTGTTGTTTTCGTACTTATACCACTCAATATAATCAAAGCTGTAATAAGTGCTGTTTATCGGAGTTGCCGTTGTTGAGGGAATTTTTCCCTGTTTAGGTTTTTCCAAGCCTAAAAATCCAATTGTAGGAATTTCTGTCTTCTCAAGAAGTCCCGGAAAGTTACATTTTCCCGAATAAAAAGTACCGCTCTTTGAACCCGTTACTTTACATCTAAAGACAACATCTTTCCACCCTGAGTCAGGTCCTACAAGTTCTGCGTAGGTCTGAAATTTAAGATGGTCTGTAAAAACACCCGAAAATTTCGAGTCGGGTCTGTCGGTTTTATCGGAAAGGTTAACCCAGTTTAGGCTCGGATACTTTGCCTGCCATTGATAGGTAAAGGTTTCGCCTGTACTGCCGCCGTTTACTCCCACGATAATGTTAAGGACATCTCCTATGTAAACCTCGGTGTCGATATATTTGATATAAGCCTGAGCCGCCGCATTTGCGGTTATGGCTGTCATAGGAAGAGCCGTTAAAAGCATAAGCACACACAGGGCAACGCTCGAAATACGCTTTGCTTTTTTCTTGATTTTCATAAAAATCCCTCCTTTATGCCCAAGGGTCAACCGAAGCCGGAGTTCGTATATCAGAGAGTGCAAGATTACGCCATAAGAACCATTGATTGCCCTTTCTGCGAAGCTCAATCGGACGAGGTGAGTCTGCTCCCGACGACTGAACCTGAACCTTTGCATAACCCTCGCTCTGATAGGTATATGCATACTCGGAAACGGTTATTTTGTACGGAACATTCGGTGTATAATCGTTCTTCACGGATGAACCCTCAAAATATGAGCGAGGAATATATCCCCTGCCCTTGATTCTGTCACGCAAAAACTGAATATCCATCCCGTTCATCGGCTGAGGTCCTTTTAATACATTAAGCATTTCTATTGTGTTTTCCGGACTTTCATCATATTCAAGCAACACAAGCATTGCAAATGCCGCTGTTGAAAGAGGTGACGAAAAGTCAAGCTCCGGCATTTTTTTGAGTTCATCTGCATTTTTCGGATAATCGGCAAATACAAATGTTTTGCTTTTGTGCATCGCATTGTTTACCGCTCCCGAAACGGCCTTTGAAACATTGTTTTTTACAGCCTGATTTGTCATATTTTTTAAGCTGTCAAATATACCCATAAACAGTACCTCCTTTTTAAAGTGCGTCAAGTGCGGCGGCAAGATAATCTGCCGTTACGGATGAATAAAAAAACGAGCTTATTTTTCCGAATTGTTTTGCCTGTTTAACCCTGTCGGCAAGGTCGGGATATGCCTGTTCGTCACAGAGCAGAGCCGTTTTACAGCTTGGCAAATATTCCTTTACTTTTCCACAAAGCTCAAGCCGTTTCTCAATAGTTGAATCTGCAAGTCTTGTGACATCCATAAGCAAAACATCAACTCTTTCTGCAATGCACAAATCAAGAATTTTCCCGTCTTGATTCGGTGAAACATTCTCAATACAAAATCTTCCCTTCTTTACAAGGGCATTTTGAATAGCCTCACTGAGCAAATTATTCTGAACACTGAGTAAAATTTTCTTCAACGGACATCACCCCTTTTCACCTATATCTTTCACTTATATTGTACAATTTTGCGATAGAATATGAATGTGCCAAACGGCATATTTCACAACATAAACAAAAAAAGCACAGCCGCCCGATTGTTCGGACAGCTGTGACCTTGTGCTAAAAATATTTACGGTGGGTAATTAAAAGGGGGGTAAATAATAAAATAATTATGCTTTGTTCTTAACAGCGCCTATAATGTAAAGTACAGGGATAGCAAGACCGCAGATAAGAGAGAATACATTGAACTGTGATCCGCCTATCATGCTGATAATTTCGCCTGCAATACACATAACCGCAACAATAACACCCCATACAATACATGTATTTGCCTTGTGCGGAAGTTTTGCATTGATAACGCCGATAATACCTGCAACAAACTCAGCAACCGCACTGATAAGTGCGAAAACGCCGCCGACATAAAGCATAGTCATATCGTATGTACCGTCGTTAAAAGCTGCAAGTGCGGCGATACCGAGAATGGCTATGATTGACACAATCAATGCAATAGCACCGAATACAATCATAAGGATTCCCGTTACTTTAAGAAAAGTTGAACCTTTTGCCTCCATAGTTTTTCCTCCTGTCATTAAATAATAAATTTTATGCACCTTTGTCTTTAATTATTAATCGGACAAAGATAGCGTTTTGCACAAAAGATATTCACCGTCTGAGCAGTTATATCCTGTAATTGTATTATACTGTTTTAACAGCAAAAAAATATGTGCCAAACGGCACATATTCAGAAAAAAGTATTTATTTGTCGTTAATTCTATCGTCAAGGATTACAAGTCCCGCCTCTCTTGCCTTTACGGCAAGCTCTGTTCTTGACTTAAAGCCTGTTTTTTCAAGCATATACTGTATATAGTTCTTGACAGTGCCCGGAGCAATGTAAAGTCTTTTGGCAATTTCCGTGTTTGTATCACCGCTTGTCAGTTCACGCAAAACCTCAAGCTCCCTTTCGGTAAAATCCGTACTCATTGCGTTGCCGAATTTAATTTTGGGAGTTGTGTCGGGAAACACACGCTCACCGTTCATTGTTCTGTCCATAAGTTCAATAATAGGTTCGGGACTTACCTCTTTGTACCAAAAGCTGTCAACTCCTGCTTCCTTGGCACGCTTTAGATAGGAATATTCGGGCATTGAGGTAACAATGATTATCTTAATTTTCGGAAACTTTGCTTTTATTCTTTCAGCCGCCTCAAGACCGTTTGCTCCCATTGACGTGCATATATCCATTAAAATCAGGTCAACATCGGAATTTTCACAATGATAATCCGTCATATCGGCATTACTTATTGAGCCCGCAAGCGTATAGTTTTCGCTTTGGTTTACATACATTTCAAATAAAGTTCTCGGCATTGACTGATCTTCAACTATCAGCACTCTTGTCATACTGCAGCACCTCGCTTTTCGGTATTGTGATTTCAAGAACAAAAATTTCGGAAGTCGATATTTTCATGCTTCCGCCGATTTGCTCCGCCTTTTTTCTTACGGAAGAAAGGCCGCCGCCCTCATTGATTTTTCGAGGCGGTTTTCTGCCGTTATTTGCAAATTTAAAAATATATTTTTCACCGTCGTCAAGACTTTCAAGAATCATTTTATCTGCTTTTGCGTGTCTTGCGGCATTGTTAAGGCATTGCATTGTTGCAAAAGTCAGAACCCGTGCAACCGCATTGTTATCAGTCGGAAGATTTCCGACTGTTTCAAGCGTTATTCCGACAAGCTTTGCGGCATTTTCAATATCCTTAGCAAAGTTTTCGTCTTTGCAATCATTCTCTGCGGTATTCAGAACAGAAATATTGTTTTTCCACATTTCAAGTAATTTACTGTTATTTTCAGACAGAGTGCCGTTTTCAAGATATCTTCTTGTTGTTATCAGCGTACTGCCGAGCCTGTCATGAATTATCTCTTTTGTGCGAAGAATTTCTTCTTCTCTTGTCAGATCATAGACCATTTCATTGTATTTTTTCAGATGAGCATTAACCTTTTTTAACTCGCCTATTTCATATTCCAAGGTTGATGTAAGCTTTGTAAACTCTGTTATATCGGTTGCCGCAAGCTGAAAATACGGTTTTGAAAAAATTTCCGTTTCCGACAACGAAAAGCTGAAAACCCTGCCGTCCTTTAATCTGACTGTAAATGCCCCGTCATTTTCATATTGGGAAGCCTCTTTTATCTTCTCTCTGAAAGGCGTTGCAACATTAAGCGATTTACCCGTAAGTTCAAGGCATATGCTTTCCATAAGGTTATTTTTCAATACAACAAGTCCGTTTTCGTCAAAATAGCAAAGCCCTGTCGGCAAGCCGTCAAAGCTTTCTTTAATTGACATTGCGGTAATATCGGTATTCCTGCAATGATGAAGCCTTACCGTTATGTACACAGACATTACAGCACAATATGCAGTTATGCCGACAGACAGAGCAAACGGCATTCTGCCAAAAAATTCAGCCATTTTATTAATTTGGTTATCGTAATATATTTTACTCAAGACATGAGTGCTTACCAAAAACATTGTCAAAGAGATTACTGCAATTATAACCGCTGAAATCGGTTTCCACAACCTGATTTTATAAAGGAAAGATTGCGTTGCGTTGTATATTGCCGCACAGGCAACAACAAATTGCACACTCATCAATATAACACAAACAAACGAACGCATTTCAAGGATGGGTGTCATATGTCATTACCTCCGCTTTGCATACGAACAAACACAAACAGCGTGTCAGCGTCATATTCCGTGGTGACATTTCCGCCGAGTTTTATAATGTCGTCAAGTAAATCATCGGGAATTTTCATTTCATTTTTGCTGTCACAATTGATTTTTAAATCAATAAATCTCTCATTGACTTTTAAATTAAACAGCAACGCATCTGTACAGTTCATTATGTGCCTTATAAAAATCCCGATAAATTTAAAAAGTGCAATCGTTTTTTCGGCTGAAATTTCTCCCGAAACATTACTGAAAAACGAACACGAAATTCCGTAAACAGAAATGTACTCGGCAAGCTCTCGGATACTGTTTTCAAGCTCAAAAGCATTCAGCATTTTTCTGCTTTTTGCCATAATGAGCAGATTGCTTATTCTCTTGATGTAGACATTAACAACACAGGCACCGGCATAATTAACCGAAATATCTCCCCTGTTGTTTTCAATATTTTTGAGTATATTTTCAAGGTCGCAAAGCTGAGGACGGATAAATTCGGTTATACTGTCATAGAGCTTGTTCTGTTCGGTTACTGCCGCTCTTCGTTTTTTCAGCTCTGCCTCTGATTTTAAGATTACATTGTATTCCGAAATCTGCTCTTTTACTTCCGAAAGTTCTCTGTTAATTCGGTTAATTGCCGATATATCTTCCGTCCAAACTGCCTTACCGCCTTTTATATTATGCTTTTTAAGAATTATATTTTCATTAATCACAACACTGTTACCGTTTTGCAGAACAACATCCTTTGAAACATCTGTTGCGTTTTTGGAGCGGTATTTCACATTGACCTCATTGTCAAATATGAGAGTGTTAAGATTTGACGCATTGAAAAAATCGCCGTAACCCGTATTTGACGGCACAAGACCTATCTGAATAAGGCTTTCCCACAATGCAATTGAGGCAAAACAGAACACCTCGGGAACATTGTAAATTCTAAGTCCCGAATATCCGTGATTCAGATTATTCCAGAGTGTGTAAATTATTGCGACAAGAATTATTACAATCGGAATCCACAGCTTTTTGCGTGTTGCGGAAATTCTGCATCTATTTATTGAAAGCACAATTGACGAAAGTACAAGTATAAAAATCCACACTACAATTACATAGTAAACAGGACCGTAACTGTATTGTTTGTTCCAATTGTGAAAATCAGGTTCAAATACAAAAGCAAGCTGATGAAAATCGTTCGTCATAACAAGCAGCACAAGAACGGCGGCAGGTATAATCAAAAGATATTTTCGGTTATTTGTATTTTCGGGCTTACCGATATTCAGCATTGCAAAAAACATCATAAGCGGCAAAAACACCATTGCTATGTAATATGAATACCAAAGATACCGTCCGTATGTGTTGATGTCGGCAGGGCTGTTGTATTTTATGGCACGAAGAGCCATCCACAAGAGCATAAGCGCCGCAGATATCACAAGGCAGATTCGTATATTCTTCTGAACAATGCGATATGCAACAGACACACCCCAGCCTATAATAAGCCCGGAAAAGATAATAACATCAAAATTTTCAATATAATTGTCCGCCGAGGAAGTAAGATGAGAAAAAATTCTCACCGCACCTCCAAACAGGAATATAATTATCCCGACAACAGTCAGAAGCTTTGTTTTGTCAACTTTGCGAACCATATGCCACCCGTCAGTTATTTCAAGTTTAATTTCAGCAACATAATTTTTTTCAAAACACCAATGTTGCACACTATTTTACTACATAATAACACAATAAAACGGATTATACAATTCATATTTACCGCAAACTTAAATGAAAAAGTAAATAGTTAATTTCCAAAGTAACTTCCATGGTGGAACTTACTTTGAAAATTAACGCACTGAAATTTTCCTTGTTTTGTACTGTAATCAATCGTGGTATTCTTAACAAACTTATTAAACTACAAAAGGCACATAACCGAAAGTGATAACGGTTATGTGCCTTATTGTTTTTTGCAATGCTGTTTTTTCACAGTCCACGAGTAAAATTTGTACCCTAATTAGATTGTTCATATTCTCAAACTACAAGCGGTTTATTGCCTCTTGCAAGTATTTTTACTACCTTATGAGTTTGAATAAAAACAAATTTTATGAATGTGCAATATTAAGGATGATTACAGTATATGAATGATAATTTTAAGTGTATATACAAAATTCTGAGTACACTCGAAGCTGCTATGGATTATTCTGATTTTGATGTTTCTCAGATTGATCACAACCGACAGGAAATAATCAAGGAGCGTTGGAACAGATATATTGAAATACTTTCCGACTCAGGCTATGTTAAAGGAGTCAGAACTTCAAAATATCTCTCGGGTGACGTCAGTGTTGATTGTACAAATATCCGCATTACTCTCGAGGGACTGGAATATTTAACTGAAAATTCAATTATGTAGCGTTTCTACAAACTTGCTAAAGGTATAAGGGACTTTGTTCCCGGTATATAATTAGCAAACTGTAAATTGTACCGTATTTGCCTTGTATCAGCTTTTGTAGTTAAAAGGTAAAGAATTACATAGTTGATTGAACAAAAACAAAATTAAACGAATTTAAAAGGGTATTAAAGGGGTGTTTGAAACATTCCTTTTACTTTTACCCACAGATTATGGTTATAAGCTCCCGAATTTCGGGGGCTTTTAATATTGCTCAAATATCTGAGCATACACACAATTGCTAATAAATTGAAAGTAGCAAACAAATAGACATAATGGAAATTTTAAAAGCCCTGTTTGGCGGCGAAGCTTTGACATTTGAACAGTTTACAGAAAAGGTAAACAATGCGGCAGATGTTAAGCTCGGCAACCTTGCAGGCGGTCAGTATGTCGAAAAGGACAAGTACGATGATGTATCAAATCAGCTTGCAAGTGTAAACGCAAATCTTGAGGGTTATGACCCTGACTGGCAGGATAAGGTTAAGCAGGCACAGGCCGGACTATTTTCAAAACACATAATTCTCGGCGGTCTCCTTGATTTAAATTGTCAGGCGACTCCCGTAGTAATCTCAGCAGGTCAGTATGATAAAGTAGCGCCTAAACATTCCTTTTTCATGAGTATCTTATATTATTTACTTCAAATTCAGCTTCTGAACGATAATGTTATTCCAATTCTTTGATTCCTACACTTTTCAAATACCGGTAAATTCCGTCATAATATTCCGGTTTTGCGGTCATGTCAGTTTCATCACCTGTCGGTACAAAAATAACAAATCCCTGTCTTGCCCTCGTCAGGAGGACTCTATAAGCGTTTTTTAAATAAAGGATATTATCTGCAGATTTTACATTTTGCCATTTTGTGCCAACAAATTTCAGATGTTTGAAATCACCGTTTTCAAATCTTAAATCTGCATCCCAACAAACAATTGTCCAATCAAGTTCAAGACCTTGAATATCAAATTCCGTTGCGGTTTCTTCTAAATGAAATGATGAACGAACATCGTTTTTACCGTTTAAAAACCAATTCGTGGCTTCAATTTTATTTTGAACCCATATTCCGTATTTTCTGAGTCTTTTTGCACCGGAGCTTGCAGTAAGCCCATATCTTTGCGATCCTTTTGCCTGACTTCTAACCCATAGTTTTGCTTTGTGTAGATTTCGAGTCACAAAGACAGGATAATCATTGTTAAACTGCTCATACAATCTTTTAGCAGTATCAATATCCACATCAAGAAGAGCCTTTACAAAATTTGAAACATTTTCACTTCTGAATGAACGTAACGAAACGGCTAAGTGCAAATCTTCAATTATGTTTACATTCATATTTTTCGTCATTTCGGCAAAATTATGCCCTTTGGAATATTCGTTATCAGTGATTTTATCTGAAACATAAATGTCCCAGTTTGGATAATTATTCCTCAATGAATCAAACCATCCATAAATACCGGCCGATACACCCTTATTGATTTCTTGACCGCCACCGATTAAACATATTATTGTTGCCCAGTCATTGTGACGGTTTAATATACTAATCAGGAATTCAGGTTCTGACATATTAAAATCTTCAATATGTTTCTTCTTTTTCATAAAATCAGTCAAATTTTGTTCGTCCCAAGCTCGTTGAGCTTCATCGAAAATTGCAACTTTTTCAACAGGAGGAGTACCAACGGATATTGCGTCATCCCTAAAATGATGAATAATTTGTATAAATTCTTTTACTTTTCTGGAGGCTTCTTTTCTTGAAATATGATTTCTCTTTGCATCATCACGAGCAAGTGCTTCTTGTAAAACATCAACAAGCGGTCCATTGCCCGAGAGAAATACAGCATGCTCATCTTCAGCTATTTTCTGCCTTTCTACAGCTATATTAAGACCTGCAAGAGTTTTTCCTGCACCTGGAACACCTGTAATAAAACAAATTGATTTTTTGTTATTAGCTTTGCTATAATCTATAATTTTATTGATCGCTTTAGTAGTTTGATTAAGATTTTTCGCACTTGCATCATTTCTCGAAATATCTTCAACATTGTGACCGAGATACAAGGCCTGTGCAGCCTCTATAATCGTCGGTGTTGGCATATAAAGTGAGTTAATCCAATCATCAGGTATTATTTCATCCTGAATAAATTTTAAAGAAACTTCTGTTATGTATTTGGCAATTTCGTATTCGTTGCAACAAATCGTTTCTAAAACATTATCTTTTGAAATCCGAATTTCTTGTTTTACGCTGTGAGCCTTAGTAGAAATTAAAATTGGAACTAAAAGTCTGTTATGACTTTCTTTGTGAAAACAACTTAAATCAAAAGCATAGTCAGTTACTTGTTCAATAGCATATGAAGGGTACTTCTTTTCACCAACTTTAAATTCTAACAGAAAAATTATTCCTTTATAAATAACAATATTATCAATGCGATTACCTATTCGTGGAATGGTATATTCAAATATAATATGTCCATCTAAAAACTGAGATAACTCTCGCTTCAAAATTTCAATTTCTCTATTCCAAGTATTCTTTTGTAAGTCCTCAGCAGAAAACTGGTCATTCATTGTTATTTCGCCAAATATACTGTAATTATCTTGATTTAGAAAACTTTGAATGTCATTTGAATAATATGAACGTTTTACCATTATCTATTCCTCATTTAGAATTAGTTATATGATTATCATAACATATATATGTATTATTGTCTATTGTATGTTTGAAAATGTCAATGTAATAAAAGATAGATTAAAAAGTTTGGCACCATGCCCACGGTGATATTTTAAGAGTTATAGTCAGGCGTATGTTCATAAACATATTAATTCTACAACAAAACAAGCGATAGAATAATTCTCTGCCGCTTGTAATTATCATATATTATATTTTTCGGGTTACCCCAACTATTGAAATTGAGCCACTATTGACATAGAGCCACTAAAAACAGTCCACAGGACTGTTTTCTTAACGCTCACCTTCTCACCCGATTTAGCAGTAAATTTAGATAAAAAAGAAAACAGAGTAGTCAAAAGACTACTCTGTTGTGGCTCCCCCAACTGGGCTCGAACCAGTGACATCATGATTAACAGTCATGCGCTCTGGCGAGTGTAGGGAAATAGTATAAAAACACGATATTAATGTTCGCATCCTAAAAGTCTCAAAAAATTATGTTTATACACTTCAGTTTTCTTGATAAACCTATATAATATATGAAATTTTAATTTAGTTTGAAAAAGTAATTTTGTAATCACCTCAACAGCTTTTCTATAATCTAGACTGTTCACCAAAACACATTAAATAAGAATCATATGATCTCTTCATTATTCGTACTAAACATTTTCAGCAATTCATTATATGTTATCTTCATTTCCTGAGTTTCTTCTGAACCAATGTGAAAATATTGTAAAAATGCAGTTTCTACCATAAAAACAATTCTATGAATTTCTTTAGATAAATTGCAGAGTTCCTTATCTGACACACTCAAAAGGAACAAGGAAAGAATTTTAAATATGGTTTTATTTTTACTATCTTTTTGCAACACCCTAGGCATATATCTTATAAAATGATCAAAACTATACATTATTTTTTCACTTGCATATACCTCATTTCTAAGTACATTTCTCTCAAATAAACTACACATCTCTCTACTAAATATACCTATGTCATGCTCATCGTCAATTTGTATACCCAAAGGACGAATTGTCCCTGTTCCTGGTTTATGAAGCCTCTGCAACCATTGATCGCGTTCGTATTTTGCTTTTTCTCCGGAATATATAAGACTGATTTGTTCATCACGCTTTCCATTTCTAACTATTTTGTAGCACAAACCTTGATCAGTAAATTCTATTGACAATATGTATTTTAAACCAGTCAATTTATCGCGTAACCCCTTCTCTGATTTTTGATCACCACAAAAATCAAGTGCATATTGTATCACATCTTGTAAACAAATAGCTGGAATATTTGTCTTTTTACCCTTTGAATATTGTATAAATTGTGATATCTGATCATAAAGACCGTTTGCGATCTTAATGCCTACTAAACAGGCTCGTCTTTTAGGATTTTTATAATCAACTATGTTTGTAAAACCGGTAATGTTTTCTCTAGCTACATCCAATTGAAGCCAGTTGGCTGGAAAATTAACGATAATATCATTATATGTTCTTTCTCCTTCATAAGGATCAAATATATAATTAGAGCTTCTGATACTTTCTCCAAAAATGCTTCCTAAAGAAGCCCTTTCAACAACAATTCCCGAATTAAGTATCATTTGCTTATTGTCAGTTCTTAAATCCTTTTTCTTGCGAATTAACAGACCATATTCATATTTGTCAATATATTTATTGTTAAGTATTTCTTCCGAATAATTAATCATACCTACATCACCATTCTCTAGAAAAGGAATAAAAAACTTGAATTCTTCTGATTCACCTTGTTTTCTAACTGCATGAGCTGGGATATAAATTTGTTTTTCCTCCCCATTTTCATTTAAACACCGAATATTAACAGCATATTTTATATCTTGCATAACTTTTCTTATATAATCAACTATGCTTTTATCATCGATAGTTGTATCCAAGTAGAGTTTTAATTCTGTACCAATATTACTTTCTTTATCCAATTCAATAAAAAAACAGCCATCATAATTAGGAATATGTAATTTGAGTCCTTCGGAATCATCTATATAGTATTTTGTCTTTACGTCAATTTCTTGACAAACCATAAACGAAGACAAAAAACCAATACCAAAATTGCTAATTGGTTTATAGCTAATATTCAAATCTTCATATTCTTCACCGGAATAAAAGCTACGTCCAATGCTTGTGAAATATCTTTCAATCTTATACCTATCCATTCCAGTGCCTCTGTCAACAATTTTAAAATATCTTTTTCCGTTTTCATCAACTTTTATTTCTATCAATATTTCTTTAGAAAACTCCCTATTGTCTTTTGCTTCCCGTACAGATATGGCATCGATAGAGTTTTGGATTAATTCTCTCGCAAATACAACTTTCGAAGAATAAATATTATCTCCCGTCAATAATGGTATCAATGTTGGAATATATGCTTCAAAATTATAATTATCTAACGTATTTTTCATTCTATCTTTATCGATTCTCGGTAACAAATAATACAATTTTAATCCTAAAATTTTAAAATAATCCTCAAATTTATTTATTAATAGATCAAATTCCTTTATAAACAAAACTGCCATTTTATGCGCAGTAGCCTCATTACATAACAAATCAATATATGCACTTCTCCTATCAGCATCTGACTTCACAACAATACGTGATGCCGGAACATTTTCATGAAACTTATTCTCTTCAATTTTTATATTAACTTTATATTTAATGCTCTCTTTGAAATCATCTGCATATTTAGTTAAAACCAAATATAAATCAGTAAAGAACATTCCAAGCATAGTAAATGCTAAGTAAATCTGTGATTTTTTGTTATCACAATTATTCAATAATTTATCGCAATATGATGCTGCTCCTTTAAGTTTTTTGAATATAAACATTTCATGATAGTCGTCCCTCGAAATCATAAAATCTGTTTGTTCCAAACTCATATCATAAAAAGAATTCCATATTTCTGATGCTGACTCAAAATAGGAATTTTCTTTACCGACAATTTTCATATAACAAACAGTTCTATAATTAATAGCATAAAGAAGAAATAAAATATTATTATAATCTCTATCAAGATATTTATATACATCCGTAAAACCAGTTATTGCTTCACTAACCCAAGATATAATTTTACTGCAACTGTCATAAGACTTAAATGCTTTTTCAGCTGTCTTTTCATACAAATCATATTTCTCGGGATTTAAAGTTTTAAGAATTTCTAACAACTTTACTACTCTACCGCTTATCTTTTGCGGTGGCACTTGTTTTTTTACTATAGGTTCTAGGTTTTCGCCCTTGTAAACAAATTTATTATGCTTTAATTTTATATCATCTTTCTTATCATATAAATCCAACACACCAAAAGTGTGTTCTTCCTTTCTATCAGTACCTACCGAACCACCTGCAAAAATATCAATAATATTATGCGCAGATTCATAATAATCATCCATAATTAATGGACGTTCTAAATCAAAATGTTTATGTCCATGTAAAACAACACTAACATTCATATAACGCAAATGCTGAATTACTTCAGAATAGTTTCGTATTAAACTACTATCCCCAAACTTATGTGCTACTTCTGGGAAAAGATAAAAATGATGATGAAATAAAGCCACTACAATGTAGCCATCTAACTTCTTGACTTTTCGCTCCATTGAAGTAATTTGAGACAATGATATATATCCATAATCATCATATTCACTCGTCACTTCTGATTTCAATATCTCAATTACTTTACTTTTATCAATTCCACACTTATTTAATTTGTTTATATCTATATTTTTTTCAAACTTTGCAATATATTTGTCATCAAACAAATTCTTTTTTTCTATTTCACAAGAATTAAAACCTACAAAAACTATTTTGTGATCTTTATATTCTTTAAACAAAGAATAATTATTCTCATTATAAAAGGCAGGAATTGTTCCATAAAACTTTTCCAAGAAAGTATGGTATTTACTCCAGCGTTTCTGAATATTATCAACCCTTATCAAATCATGGTTACCAGGCACAAAAATAATATCTTCTCTACCAATTTGTATCTCCTCTTGATTACTGTTGATTTCATTCAACAAAAGCTCAAAAAAGCAAACAGCCGTATTGATTAATGTTTCGCTTACGGCAACTTGTCCATCAAAAATATCTCCCGTAACAATAATACAATTAATATTGCTTAATCCATTGTGATCAATATCAGACGCTATTTGACAAGCAATGTTTTCTGGATTTTTGTATGTTCTTCCAATATGAATATCTGATAAATGTAAAATTCTAAACATAGTATTTCTCCAAACCTATTTCTATAGTTATTTTCTCAATCGAACAATATACTTATTTTCATTATTTTTACAATTGAATATTTTATAATGCAAGCATAAGAACTATTAATTTAATTATGATCTTTCTTCAAAAATTAGTTGTTATTAAATAATTTTCTAAATGTTTTATATAACAATTAAATACTATCCTTTTTTGTTAATATTTGCCACAATCGCTATGATTGTGTTTTTTATTATAAAATTCAAAATATTAATTTTGTTCCTCACTCCCACACATATCCGACAAATAAAGGATAACTTCTAATTATCAATTAAAAGTGAGAATATGGAGATTATGGACAAAGAAACATTAATTTTAAATCCGACAGAAAATATACCAATGGATTTAATGAGGAATTTTGATGATATCGCGGGATTATATATTTCAGATAATCACAGAAATGACGAATCAAAAGTAATTTTTGGCGGAAGAGATACTTATACTGACAAATTTTCCGAATATAAAAAAAATTGGTGCAATATATTAAAATCTGCTGACATAGATTTTAGATGTCTTTCAGGTTTGCATGCACATATTATTGCATTTATGTCATTGGGTAATATTGGCGATACTATATTATTGTTGCCAGAGGAGGCAGGAGGCCATTACTCTACTGAAAATATTTTAAATAGATTAGGTTATAATGTTATATCTGCAAAAATCGACTACAAAAACTTTTGTATTGATAAAGATGAAACATTAAAATTAATTTCTGAAACAAATCCTAAATTTGCATTTATAGACAGAAGTGAGGGCTTATACTACGAAGATTTTTCATGGATAAAAGAATCGGGTATTCCATATTGCGTTTTTGATGCATCACAGTACTTAACAAATATCTTGAGTGGTTCTTATATATCTCCTTTTGACATGGGCTTCGATTTAATTTTATCAAGCTTACATAAAAATTTTCCCGGACCGCAAAAAGCATTATTAGCCACAAAATCGATAGATTCTTATTGGCATAAAATTATATCTGGAACATCTACATTTATTTCAAATTCACACCCGGAAGAAATGTTTATGGCAGGAGAGTCAATTAAGCAAATTGAAAAACTAAAAATATACAGTAACGAATTGCTGAGGATAAGTAAAGAATTGGAATCTAATTTATATGAACTCAATGTAAATGTCTTAAAAAAAGACGATAACAAAATTCCAACACAACATATATGGGTATTATTTGATAACAAAAACATCTGCTATTCATCTTTCAAAAACTTAGAAAAAATCGGACTGTATACAAATTACCGATTATTGCCTTACCGATTAGGTTATGGGTTAAGAATCGGAGTAGGAGGAGCTATTCAATCCGGTCTAAGAAAAGAAAATGTTTCGGAACTGGCAAAGTTAATTAGTGAATGTATTAGCAAAGGCTACAGTTCTGATTTGAATCAAGAAAGCAGAAACTTTATTAAGAAAATAAATAAAAACGGTAAACTTATATAGTATATTATCATTGAAGAATAATAGGATAGTATGCAAAAAAGCGATCTACCAAATTTGTTTTGATACATTTTTTATCAAGAATGTAATCTATCATTTCTTTTTCTCTTGGATAGTTTTTATTACTGAGTTTCTTCAATTTATATACAAATATATTTGTTGATGAATTATTATGCATATCAATCGAATTGAAAAAATCAAGGAAGCATTTTATTAAATCAATTCTGTATAAACCATATTTATTGCCGAAATTTTGATAATGCTTTTCAGATTCTTTTAAAAGACTATTACATTTATCATATGTTTTCTTAAAATTAGAATCTAATTCGTTACGAAGATAATTTAAAAATATTGCCTTGCATAAAATGCAGTCTATGTAGGCCGTATGCAAGTAATTATTAGTTTCAACAAAGAAATCTTTAATAACGTTTAATTCATTAATTATGTTGATTAATTGTAATTCTTGTGTCAAACGCAATTCACATTTTCTTATTGCAACGGTTCGCCATGCTTTATCTCCTCGGTCTTTAAAAGACTTTTCACATTGTACATAGTATTTCAATGCTATAGCAACAGATGTATTTTCATCTGGATTTTTACCATATTCTTTCTCAATACATTGATGCTTTAAATGATTATAAAATCCAAGTTGAAAAATAATATCATAATGTCCATAATGAGCTCTAGTCAATAAATTATAAAATTCCTCATATTCAGAATGGTAATTTTTCAATTGACTATTTTCCATTAGAATTATTAATTTAGAAAATTTTTGGTGATCGATATTTTCACCTAAAAAATACACACGAGCGAGATCAGAAAACATTCTCCTTAGAATATGATAATAATTTAAATTATTGTTCCAAAATTGCTGATGATCAATGTAATTCACTAATATTTTTTTTAGATTTTCATAACTAAACTTCCCCTTTTCTATATTAACATGTTCTTCCCAGTATTGAGCCTGTAATTTTATGAAATCATTTTTTGAACTTTTTAGTTCTTGCAAATTAACTGATTTAAGATTATTGTGATGTAATATTTCAAAGAGCAGTAGTTGCGATTGCTGTATATCATAAGTAGATGTCGAGTATTTTATATGCTCAAATAAATACTCGACGGCTTTTTCTCTATTGCCAACCTTTTCGTTTAGGTAACCAAGCTCCTTATAAAATAAATGTTTTGCTTCGGGATAATTATCTGTAATTATTTGTATCTTTTCCAACAAATAAGAAAAATTTCCTTGTAAAAAAGCATCTTGAAAATATTTACTTTCTATATCATCAGAAATCTTAGATTTTATTGAAACATATTCCACATAATAAAGCCAAATATCTAATGAATTTTCTATATCCGTATTTAAAAGATTTTCAACATAATTGCATAATTTGTCTGTATAAAGAGAATTGTTGTGAAAAATATCAAAAAAATAATCTGCTACGTTGTGGTTAAAGAAAATTGTAGATTTATAAAAAGGAAAATATGATATGATTCCTGCTTCAAAAAGTAAATTTAAATTAAAGTAAAAATCAAAAATATTATACAAATACAATTTTTTTACAATATTGATATTCACAAGATTAGAATGCCTGCATGTTACTAAAACACAAAAAAACAGATCTACTAATTTTCTATTATTTAAATTAAATAATGTGTTTAGTACATATGAACCTTGTTTATTTTTTAATACTTCAGCTATCCAATTTTTAATATTATTATCAACGTTATTATATTGTGTACAAATATTTTCTATTTCAGAATCAATTTTCGATTGATAATTTTCCAGTACGCTTATTTCAATCGAAATAATATTAGAATCATTTTTTGTAATATAATAATTGTTTTTATCTGCGAGTATCATTATCGACTTTGCATAATGTCCTTTTGAGTCATTATATCGTTTTATTAATTCGTTTTTTATTTGAATTTTTATCAAATCAGATAATTCAATAAAGTCATCTATTAGAATAATATTATTTTTATAGGTTTGTGAAATATACTTTGAAATAAATTGGTTGATCTGCTTATCACTATTATTTTTACAAATATAAATTATATTACAGTTCAGATTTGAAAAATCATCTAAGCTTCTATTTGCTCCCTTATCCATAATAAAATACAGTGTTCCTGTTTTTCCGGTATTTTTATTGCCAATGATATAGAGTACTTTTTTGTCATAATCGTTGTTAAAAAATGAGGCGACAATCCTTTCTTGGGAGGAATTGGGTGTCTTGCATAATGAAAAATCATAAATAAAAACATTTTTAACAAGTTGATTTTTTAACATAACACTAAATTTACAATATATAAATCTGTTAATACAGGTGTAGTAATGCTTAATCCTCTTAACGAGTTTAAGAGAATGATTGAGTAATGGGAAACTTATAAATTCAAATATTAACGATAAAATTGTGGTCAAATAATTTGTTTCGTCAGTATTATATTTATTCGAATTAAACTTGTTATTTATATATTTTAAAGAAAAATCAATAAGAAAATGTATAACAGCAAAGACAAGGAATGCTGATGCTACTATTACAACAAGCAACAACAGCAATGTTAAAATTTTACTTACATTTTTTAAATATCCGGATTTATAAACTTTTTTCATAATAAACCTACCAAGGAATGTAATTGATGAATTATCTTAATGATTTATATTTTAAAACTTCTTTTAAAATTGCTAACAAAGTATTAGAAAGTAAAATGTCAATACTATCTAATTACGCCCTTATGGTCGTAAAACCAGAAACTATGCTTTTTCAAAAGTTAAATATATTGTTAAATCTCATTTATGCAAATGATTTTATAATTATTTATTGCAAAAAAGAAAATATAAATTCCGCACAAACTATGACCCTTTGGGAACCTTCTTGGGATAATACTACTATTGAAAGAATTCTTCTTAACCAAAAACTATTTGAATTGTCAAATAGTTTAGTATTAATTTTAAAATATGTAGGAAGCAAAAAATGTATAGCATCGGAATATCTTACATTTTTAAAGGGGGCTTCAAATAAAGAAATAAGAAGTAAAGATTCATTCAGAGAAAAATTACAATCCCCGAATTTTTTAATTAACTTCATACATACATCGGATGACATTGAAAATTTTATTCGTGAAATAGGCATCTTTTTTTCTTGTGATAAGCTTCTAAATATATACAATTTAATTTTAAACGATTATAATAAAGGGAATATTGAACAATCAAGAAATATTTGCGAATTACTTAATAACATCATAAATAATACTAATAGAAGCAACAACTCGATTGATTTTGATTGTGATGAAAGATTTTATGTATTTTTGAATAATATAAAAGAAAAAATTCATGCAGAAGATAAGCATATTAATCAATTGTTATCAAAGGCATACAAGAATAAAAGAATTAGTAACGAATTGTTATGGGAATTAATAAAAAACGGAGTCATAGAATGGGATATTGATTCACTATCTATATTGACTTTGTACACTAACTATTAAGTAGTGGATAATTAGAAGTTATCCTTTATTCATTATTTTCAGGTAAGGTCAATAATACATTTCTGTTAACAAAATACGCTACACAGCTTACATTCAACTGGTGTATGTCTATGTAGTGCTTAATCTCATTCTAAGAAAAAAGTATTAAACCTTAACTAAATCTATATTTCGGGTACGTAATACAAAAATATTTATAATTACCCTTATGGTATTAATTATAACATAATTCGACAAATGTTTAAATAACTTTTACGCAAATCAGTTATAAAATTTCACACGGTATTTTTATGTATTTTGCATAATAGAATCTTGTTCACTGCTTTATAAACATACTTTTATGCAAAATAAATCTAGGCATTTGAATAGACTTTCTTTGTTTTCTATTGCATAATAATTTTATTAAATATAAGGAGCTATATGCGATGGAAATAAAAAATGTACAAGCAAATAATCTAACAACTGATTATCTAAACTTTTGCCTTTCAAGAAAAAATCTCGATCAAAAAACGATAAAATCATACACCATTGATTTAAGGCAGTATTTTGAATTCACTATGGAATCTGCTATTGAATGGACAAACAAAAAATCCATTGAGCAATACATTGATTTACTGCATTGCAAGTACAAACCTAAGAGTGTTAAACGAAAAATCGCTTCGCTAAAAGCATTTTTTCACTATCTTGAAATTGAGGAACTTATTGATATTAACCCTTTTCATAAGATACAAATCAAGTATAAAGAACCCTTTATTCTCCCAAAAACTATTCCCATAAATAATATTGAGCAAATTATTAGGTTTGCTTATCTACAACTTACCAAAGCTAAAACTGACTATACTAAGAAAGTTACTCTGCGGAATGCACTCATACTTGAGTTACTGTTTGCCACCGGAATGAGGATTTCAGAATTATGCACACTCACGACTGAACAAATTGATTTTAATGATTACATAATCAAAATTTACGGAAAGGGCTCAAAAGAACGCCTGATTCAAATTTGCAATCAAAATGTTCAGGCGCTGCTTAAAAGGTATAAAGAAGCGTTTGAATGTGAAATAACAACCAACAAATTTTTCTTTATAAACAGGCTTGGCAATCGTCTATCGGAGCAGTCTGTTCGCAATATGATTAACAGCTATGTAATCGGTGCGGAAGTGCCGCTGCACATTACTCCGCATATGTTTCGTCACTCTTTTGCAACTCTACTGCTTGAAGAAGATGTTGACATACGCTATATTCAACAAATGCTGGGTCACAGTTCTATTACAACAACGCAGATTTACACGCATACGAGTATCAACAAACAGAAGAATATTCTGTCTTCCAAACATCCGAGGAATAAACTTGAAATTGGGATATAATAAAAGCCTTGCGGGATTTTTTAACTCACAAGGCAATCAGAATACTTTATTCACTTTTATCAAAATCATTTTCTATTACATCGGAAATGAGATTTGAAAAATCGACGGCATTTTTTGAAGTAATAACAGGTTTTCCTGTTCTTTCCTCAATATCTTTTCGTGCATTTCCGGCGACTTCTCCGCCCTCTTTTGCAACACTTCTGTTTTCAGAAAAAGATTGAGGATTTTTCTCTTTGGAAATCTCAGTTGTGGTAGCTTCTGCCAACATATTCAGTACCAACTCAAGCGTACTCATATTATCTCTCAGGTTTTCCTTTTTCAATCCTTTGAGATTTTTATACTGGCGGGTTGTCATTCCTGACCACGCTTTTGTAATTTCATCAGTCAGAATTGCATATTCTACACCCTGCTTTACACCACGAGAATCCCATTCGTCAGTAAGTTCTTTCCTCACCTGTATAGCTTGAAGTCGTTGATTTATCCACTCTCTGCTATATCCTTTTTTCAGATATGTTTCAAGGGCTCTCTCTATGGTAAGTTCAGGGTCTATGGTTTCATCAATTCTCTCACGCCCTACTTCTGCAAGCCACATTTTGAAAGGTTCTGCTTTTGGCGACGGGATTGACTGTATTAATCTTAAAAGCTGTTCTGTATTTGCAACATCTGTTTTGTAATTTTTACCATCCTTAGGAGATTGCATTTTCAGTTGTACGATATTTTCGTACAACTGGTTTGCTCCTTCAGCTTTAAGTTTTCGCTTAAGATCGCTCCAGTAACGACGAGGTTCGTTACTGTCAGTCAGAACTGAAATTACATCAACTATGGAAAAATACCAATCTTCTTCCGATTCATTCCATGCAGTACGAATTTTCTTATCTTCAAAAATTTGAATTTTATTTTCTTCACTCATATATCTTCACCCATTTCAATACTAAAATTATTATAACAGACAAGATTTGTAAATTCAATTGATTAAGATTTATTTAGATAAAAACTGCTCATAATTAAGATCAAACACTATCTCAAGTTCATAACCTCTTGCTACTCTGACCTCTTTTATAAGCTGACAGACTATCATTTTCTTTTGCTCCATTGTGGAGTTGTCAAATTCATCTGCCCAGGTTCTGAATTGAGAGTAATAAAAATCAAGCTTACCCATCGCATTTTGCTGATTGGTAAGCTTGTACTTTATGTCACTTAATTCAATTTCTTTTTTATGAAGAATATCATTGGTATTATCAATAGATGTTGACAGCATATCGGGAGTAAATCGGCTTTCTCCGAGAAGCGAGCGTCCTATTTCGGCAGATAGTTCAACTACCTGTCTTTTTAGTTTATCAATCTCTTTTTCAAGTTTCGTTTGCTTTCTCTTGTACTCAGATATTTCAGATTTGTAGCGTTTTTCAAGTGCAATATCCTTTGGTGTTGATTTGATTTTGGCGAGATAATCTTTCAGTGTTGCAAGCACTGCACCGTCAATTTTATGTGCTACATATGCAGATTGTCCGTCACAAGCACCTCTTTTCATAGCTTTATTTGTACAGATATACCGCTGTCTGCGGACTCTGTACTGACTTCCGTCTGCTCTGTCATATCTGTCGATATAGCTTGTTGATACCATCTTCTGACCACAGTGTGCACAGTAGATATTCCCTGATAACAGCGTACTACCCTTAGTGGTTCTTGCAATTTGCTTTTTTTCCTCATTCTTTGATGAGCGCTGTTTCAGTATAAACTGTGCTTGGTCGAAGACATTTTCATCAATTATTTGAAGTTTTTCTATGTATGGCGACTCAACACCGCCTGACACAAAATATCCGCAGTACAGTCTGTTTTTTAGAATACGATTAACCGTATTACACTGAAATTTGCTGTTGTTATGAGTTCTGATACCGTGACTGTTCAGATAATCAGCCATTCTGTATGAGCCATAGCCTTCTTTCACCGTCATATCAAAAATTTTCTTAACTATAACAGCCTCATCGTCATCTACGACTATGTCCATAAGCTCTTTCCCTTTTTTATTGATTTCACCGCTTTTTATAAGTTTATATCCGAATGGTGCAACACCACCGGTAAATTTGCCATCCATCGTCATTTGGTTAAGGCGAGTTTTAACACGAGCTGATGTTTTCTGACTTTCACCGTTGGCTTGCCAAAATCGTATGTAATTCATAAGCTTGTCCACATGACTGTCCATACGCTGTTCTCCTTCGTTGACACTCCACACCTCTATGCCGTGCTTAATAAACCACTCGACAACAAATGGTGTTTCATCATCAATTCTGCCTATTCTGTCAAACATAAAGACAAGGAGCACATCAAATTCTTTATTCTCTGCGGCAGTTTTTAAATCTTGAATTGCATCTCTCTCCCTTGCTGAAACTTTAAATCCTGATACACCCTTCTCTTGAAATTCTTTCAGAATAGTCCAGCCGTTGCGTTCAGCAAATTCTCTGCAAGAGGTTTTCTGCATTGGAATATCGTCTTTATCTACCTGACCTTTTGTTGACACTCTGTACAAACAATATACTCTTTTCATCCTATCAACCTTTCATACGATTTTCGCAAACCAACAATACTACATATTTTTCATAATATCCAGCGAAATCAAAAATAAATCTAAGAAAATCAGCAATTTATTTGTGCTTTCATTCTGTTTTCAAATGTATCTAAAAGATTTTCCAAAACATTTCTTTCAACCTGATCATTTCGGTTGTTTATAAAATATATTGTAACCTTACAGTCATTTACAACAGATTCTATTTTATGTTCAAAATCTATTTCATTTGATGCTAAATCGTTATTGTTCAAATTACAGCACTTACTTTTCATCTTTGCCCTCTTTCTTATTCTTATCTGCTTCTGATGCGACACTGCAAAGGCACATTACCGCTACTCCGATAAACGCACCAAGAAACAAACCTATAATAAAACCTAACATATAAATCTCTCCATTCCATAATTTTATTTTGTTACGCAGGCAACGGCTATGCACAGCACAACCGCTGCCTGCTGTTTATCAATCGTTTTGGATAGTTCTGTATTTCACACTATCCAATTGTCGCTATTTATCCTCGATTTCCTGCGACAAGGAACACATCAGACAGTTGTGCATACAACTTCATTGGAATCTCACCACCCTGAGGATCTCCCAGAGCCGCCCTCGTATGTTGCGACGGTTTTATCACGCTCGACTTTCGACCGGACGGAAGTATCATTATCCCCTCTGCCTGTCATCGCCTTCTTTGTATTTGCCTTACAAAGTCAGAGTCCTAAAGTCCTTTTTAGGAGTTTGCTCTTGTAGCTTGTCCATTCCGAACAGCAGAAGGAAAGTATCTTATGTGCTGATATTCTGTTTTCAAGATTCACAGAGGTATAAAATAACCCCCTCACTTTATTTGCCGTTAAGTGAGAGGGTTGATAACCATAAAAATTAAAAATTTTAATTTTTATTTTCTATGATTTTTTTAAGTTTTTCAAGGATGCGATGCTTTCTCTTGTTCACTGCTACCTGTGAGATACCAAGCAATTTAGCTATCTCTCGTTCAGTCATATTCTCAAAAAACACCTTTGTGATAATATCCAGTTCTTCCACTGTCAGTTGTTGCAAAGCGATATGTAATTTTTCAAGATCAACATTTATCTCAACCTCACATTCCACACTTTTACTGTCATACGAGAATTGCATTGAATTATCATCAATCAGCCTATTAAGAGAATCTTCTCGACTTGGGACAATCTCTTTGATACTTCCATCCTTTTCTTTGATAACACGCTCTGTTTTCAAGTCTTTTTCAAAATAATCAATTTTTCTTTGACCTTTCACATAAGCTGCATAGACTTCGTCTGTCACTTCAATAAAATGACCGTCTATCCATAATTCTTTCAATATTATTTCCTCCGATTGTTCTGAATTTCCGTAATTTCAGATCAATCGGAGGGCTTTTATTCCTATAAAGCATTTTGCCCTTTCTGCTTTTAACGCAAAAAAGGTAAAAAAAATGCCGACAGGTAATAGCATTAAAAGCTATAACTTGTCGGGATTTATTATGTAATTAAATTATTTCTTTATGTATTTTATCTATTTTCGTTATTATGAGAACAAAGCATATTTATAACAGTCTGATTAATATAAAATGACCCCTTGGCGCCTAACTTTCTTCTCATATTGCGAAAACATTTTCTGATTTTCACTCTTATATTTACATATTTTGTAACACTATGTAAACATTCATTATACACATCAATGATATCCCATATCAAAGCAACAGAAAATGTATTGCACATTTTATCGTAATTTTCACAAATAAAATTATTCAACGGATCTGTTATTTCTTTTACCTTATCATTATCAACGGTACTAAATTCACAAATTGCATTTTTATCATGAATCATATATTCATCCGCTAAAAGTTGTATTAGTATAGCACTTAGCTTTTGATATAAAGGCTTATTTATTTCGTATAATTCATCCGTCTTTTTTTGCTTGCGTTTAATATGATTAATTAATAGCGGAATAACAATTAAAGATAGTACTCCTCCCACAATTGAAGCTATCCAACCACGATCTTTGTCTGATAAACATAAAAAAGCCATTATAGTTGGAACACAAATCACAACTGTAGAAATAATAAAAGTTATTATGTAATTCACAATCAATGCTTTATCACAAAAATCACTTATTTCGTCTAAGATTCTTCTAACTTTTGGGTGCTCATCTCTGAATTTTTCAATTTTTGATAACATTGTATAAATTTTCCTTTCTCTAAAAATTGAGTAATCTTAGCCTCTATTTTGAACTAACAAAATTATTCTATTTATTATTATATTAACAATACTAAAAATAACTACAGAAAACAAGGCAAATATAACCAGCAACCACACAAGGACTGAAAAAGAACTTGTGTAGAGATTAACAAGAAAAGTATTGCCCATCAATGCAAGAGAATTAATATTATTTGAATTATCAACAATCACCGATATGTAATAGGACACATCAAAAATATTATCGTTTGGTATATACTTTGATATTATGAAAATGCTGAAATCCGACAGCAGGAATATTGTCAGCAATGCCGCAGGTATACCGAGAGCTGTTATAATTAACAGAATATATTTGTGCGGTATTGCTCTCAGTGATTTCCAAAAATAATTTTCAGTCAGATTTTCTTTGATATCGGAAACAAACTTTCTGCATAGTCTGTACCATATTTTCAAAGACACGGCACACAAAGCTATAAACAAAATCAAAAGTAAAATATGCTCAAAGTTTTCGATAACCTTTGCTTTTTCGGAAAAATTCGTCGGGTGGTACTGAGTCAAATTCATCTGCTCAATCAGTGGCGCTGAATAAGATTTGTTGTCATAAGCAATGATATTAACTTCGCAGTTTTTGTATTCTTTGTAGCCGGAATAAGGGACATAAACTCTCTGCTTTCCGTCGCTTGATAGGCTGTTTATTATGTTTTCATCTTCATTTATGACACCGCAAATTGTGTAAACTTCATCATTTAGCGTTATTGTTTTTCCTACTGCATTAGTATTAAAAAACAGTTTCAAAGCAAGACTGCTTTCAATGACAGCAACCTTGTCTTTATTCTCCATATTCTCTTTTGTAAAGCCTTTTCCGATTAGTTTATGATTATAAATCTCAAAGTAACTCTCATTGGTAAGAACCGGTAAAACCGTTTCTTCTTTAATGTTTGTTTCTTCAAGCTCTGCACAAAAACTTACTCCATCAAAAGAAATTCGCTCTGACAGTTTTTCAATATCCGCAATAGTAAGCGGTAAAGCGTCTGATTTCAGATTATAATTCATCTGCGTTATAGAGGGTAGCTGACGCAACGCATTGCCGCTGACATAAAAGCAAAGGCAAAAAACACAAACGCTTAGCGCCGTAACCAACGCAGCAGATAAAATTTTCCTCTTTGACATACACTATTCCTCCTCGACAATATGCACCCTGTCACCATTTGCAATGCTCTTTGAAGTCGAGTACACAACCTCCATACCGCTGTATATATTGTCAGAAGTTACCTCATAATAAAGGTCGTCGCTGTTTTTGATGTCTACGGTAACTTCGCTGACAGTGGTTTTGTTATTTTCATCAGTTTTTGCAACAAATACCGTCCCTGTGTTCCCCGTTGCATCAACAGCAGAAAGCGGTAGTAAATATCTGTCATCACGGCTCTGCTCTCCGTCAATAGTACCATATGTTATCTCTGTAACCTTTACCTGCGGCAAAAGTATGTTGTCAATAGTGGTTGAGAAGTATGTAAGAAGAGCAAGCGCAATTAGAAATGCAATACCAAATCGTAATGCGTATTTTTTCAGCTTATCTTTTTTCATTTGGCACTCTCCTAACTTTTATCAACTTGAATAAATGGCGAATCTATATCCCTTTGCCCATAAAGATAAATAAGCAAAGGAATTATCATAAACATAACTCCGCAGGCAAAAATTATTCCATAATCGGAGTTACTTATATCCGACAGTCCGATTGAAAGCGGATACATAGCCTCATCATCAAAGTAGATAAGCGGCTGTTCAACAACATTCCAATTATCAATGAAGCAGAGCAAAGTCAGGGTAATTAGCCCTCCCTTTATTTGCGGCAAAATAATGTTTGTAAAAATCTTAAAATATGACGCACCGTCAATTCTTGCGGCTTCAATTGTTGATTCGGGAATATATTTTATGCTTTGTCTGAGCAAGCAAATGCCGAACGCCGAAAATGTTCCGGGCAATATTATTGCAAGAAAATTATTGAGCAAATTGAGATTATCAAGAACAATATAGTTCGGCACTAACGTTACCTGCAACGGCAAAATCAAGAGCACAATATAGACAAAAAACAGCTTGTCTCTGAACGGAAATTTCAGCTTAGCAAAAGCAAATGCCGCAAGCGCAGACACAACAACCTGTCCTATTACTGTCGGAAATGTAATGATTACCGAATTCCAAAACTTCAGCAGATATTCAGGCCGCCTGAAAAACACTTGATAGTACTGTTCAAGCGAGAACATCTCAGGAATGAGGTTAATCTCCTTATATTCTCCGTTTGTAAAGTCGAGCATTGAGCTAACCTGTGAATCCGACATAAACGAGCAGGCAATCATATACACAACGGGGAATAAAAACACGGCAGTAATCAGAATGAGAAATATGTATTTTATAACCTTTAATGTTTTTTTCATTTTACTGCCCCCTATTCCGCAAAGCTGTGCTTTCTTTCAAAAATAAAGAACGCAAGAAGGACAGCTATCATAAACACCGATAAAATTATTGAAGCCGATGACAATCTCGGATAATTTAGATTGTAATAATTATTATTGATAAAGTTTTGCAGGAAATATACATTAGTATTCGGATAATCACCGAACAATGCAAAGACTTCACGAAAAATTTTAAAAGAGTAAATCAGTTCCATAAGGAAGACAAAAAATGTTGTAGGAGTTATCATTGGAATCGTGATTTTTTTAACTATTTGAAAGGAATTTGCTCCATCGAGCCTTGCACTTTCATATAGTGATTGAGGGACATTCGCAAGTCCTGCCGTAAACAAAATCACGCAAAAGCCGCAATACTTCCACACATAAATAAAAATTATCATAACCATTGAAAACCCAGAATTAAAAAACTCAACAGTGTTTAATCCTAATGAACTAAGCAGTCCGTTGATTGCACCGTAGTCATCAAATATTACCTGCCACACACATATTAAAGAAGCAATGGGAACCACAACAGGAATTAATAGAGCGCTTCTGAAAAATGATGATATTTTCTTAAAAGAATTAAGGAATAAAGCTATCAGAAACGAAATCACCATCAATAGCGGTATTGCCACAACAGTAAATATAGCTGTATTTTTCAGCGCAAGCAAAAATGTATTGTTTTTGAATAATTGTATGTAATTTTCAATACCCACAAAAGTATTACCTATATAAAGACTTTTTACAAAACAAATTATGTACGGTACAATATAAAATACCACTATTCCTGCAAATGAGGGCAGGATAAACAGAAAGGCAATTAAGTGTTCTTTTCGTTTTCTCTTCATAAAATCAATCCTTAATAATGTTATCTTGTCCATTCCAAAGTTGATAGTAATATCCCCTTTGGTTCAATAAATCTCTGTGATTTCCGGTTTCAACTATCTGACCATTTCTAAGCACTAAAATTTTATCGCAATCTTTTATTGTACTTAATCTATGTGCGATAATTATTGTTGTCATATTCTTTGAAAAATTGTTTATAGTTTTTTCGATAGATCTTTCGGTAACATAGTCAAGGTTACTTGTAGCTTCATCCATTATTAGAATTTCAGGTTTTTTCAATAAAGCTCTCGCTATAGCAAGCCTTTGTTTTTGCCCGCCTGATAGGTTTTTACCGTTTTCTTCAATCCTGGTGTTAAATTTTAAAGGCAAACTGTTAATATATTCTTCAAGCTCACATATCTTACACACCTGAGATATATCATCATCACTTACATCTGAATTGCCAAATAACAAATTTTCTCTTATTGTTCCACTGAATAGAAAAGTATTTTGTGATATGTAAGATATATTATCTCTTATCTGCTTTATTGAAAACTCTCTTATATCAATTGAATCAAGTTTAATACTTCCTTTTTCCTGTTCATACAACCTAACAAGTAAATTAGCTAAAGTTGTTTTCCCTGAGCCACTTTCTCCAACAAAGGCTATTTTCTCTCCACGACAAATTTCTAAATTAATGTCTTTTAATACAAGCTCTCTTGTACCATATCTAAAATCTAAATTTGAAATAGAGATTTTATCAAACTTAATTTTATCATTTAATTGCTCGTGTTCATAATTATATTCAGGTGTTATATCTAAAATTTCTCCTAATCTGTCCGCCGCAACAACAGCAGTCTGAATGCTTGGCTGAAGATTAATTAAATTTTTAATTGGCTCGATAAAATAACCTAAAAGCGCATTAAAAGTTATTAGTTCACCGAGTGTTAGTTCTCCCTTAATTACATACGCAACGCCAACCCACAAAATGACAAGTTCTCCTACAACGGCAACAAACATAGTAATAGTTTGCTGACTAAGAGATAATACACCTCCGTTAAATACCTTTTTTAAAAATTTCTTATACAATTTATCCGTTTTTTCTTTTTCGTTATCTTCCTGATTAAAGGCTTTAATTGTTTCAATACCGTTTATAGTTTCAACAAATTGAGATGTAACCTTAGAATTCATCTCCATTATTTTTCTGTTGATTTTTTTAATTGGTTTATTATATACAAAAACTATTATCCCATATAAAAAAAGCATAACTACAGATATCAAGAATAATAGCCTGTTGCTGTTAAATAAAACTACTGCACCTACGACTGCCATAATAGTATCCATCATAATTGTTAATGACGCTTCCGATACAATATCTCTTATACTTGAAGCGTCATTAAATCTAGATATGATTTCGCCGGTATCACGCATAGAATAAAACTTCATGGGTAAAATCAAAGCGTGGTTATAATATCCCAGCATAATAGGAATATCAATATTCTGCTCTAATTTTACAATTAAAAATCCTCTTAAAAAATTCAGTCCTATCTGCACAAAGAATAAACACAAAGTAATAATTGACACATAGTTCAACATTTCTAAAGAAGAGCTCGGAACAATATCATCCATTAAAACTTGATAATAAAAAGAAGTAATAATACCTATTGAAGTCAGAATCATTGAGAGAATAAATATTCTTAACAACAGCCATTTTTGGGAAATAAGCAAACGAAAAAAACTTATTAATGTGCTTTGTTTTTTATTTCCTTTTTGAGAGTTGTTTGTTGGTGCAATAAGAATTAATATCTTAGTCCAAATTTTAAGGAAATCTTCTTTTTTATACTTTACAATTCCCTTTGCAGGGTCGGAAACTACTACAGTATCACCCTTAACTTTAGTTATAACTACATAATGCAATAAGGAATCGTCAATCACTACATGTGCAATAGCAGGTATAGGTAATTTAGAGGTTAATGATTCCTTATCAGCTTTAACAACCTTTTGCTGAAAGCCATAGTGTTCAATCACCTTTACAAGTCCATATGCACTTGTACCTTGTCGATCTGTACCTGCAATATCGCGAATTTTTGCTATAGATACTTTTAAACCGTATTTTCCAAAAATTGCGGCCAGACAAGCCGGACCGCAATCTGTTTCATCGTTTTGTAATATACATTTAAATCTAATCATAATATACCAGTTCATTCTGTTAAATAAATTTCCGTTGCCGCTGTGAGCTGACGAATAAACTTTTCTTTTGAAATATCTCCGCTTAAATATTTATCTACAATATCACCAATTACTGACGAGTTGTAATAGGTGGTTTTTAAATTTTTATAATTATATAAGGTACACCCGCTTATATCATCAATTATACCCAAATAATCTTTCCAAAATATTGAATCCACATTTTCTGAAAATTCTTTTTCTTCTTCATCAAATTCTCCGTCTTCGTTGTAATCCCACTCCTCGCCAGTTTCAACTTCAACAGCATAGTCAAAAGCTTTATTATTCACCGGCAACGATATTTCATTTGTGCCTGAAAATCCCTTATCGCTCCTACTTCCGCACCAATATTCTTGAACATCTTCACTTAAACAATATTCAATAAATCTTAATGCCTTATCTTTTTTATCTGAATTTTGATTTATAGCTATTCCGCACTCAACATAAGCTGTTATTTTGTTCTCATAGCTAAAATTTGGCAAAATAGCAGGAGTTTTGTTTTGCAAAAAAATATTGTAATAAGCTGTTTTTACACCTCCCATTGTACCGCCAAAAAGTAACTTAGGAGTAGACAATATACAACCATTGTTTTCTGAATTATATAAATTATAATATACATTCTCGTTGGTGTTATCATTATTTATCAACTTCTTAATATAATCTATATTTTCCAAAAAGCTATTGGTGTCAAAGTTTGCCGTTTTATTATCAAAATTTACATAGCTATCTATAAATGAATACAAAAAGCTATAGTTATCACTTTCATTTCCAAAAAGCGAACAGGAAACTTTTTCTTGTGAAAGTTGTTTAGATAATTCTTTATAGGAAAAATCAGAAAAATTTAAATCATATTCTTTTAATTTTTCTTGAGTAGAAATAAATATATTGGGACAATAGAAAAAAGGCACAAAATACCGTTTTCTGTTAACTATTCCCGATTCCATTACTTTTGTGTTATAATCATTAAAGTCGATATTAGAACCATATGTATTTATAAGCTCGTCAACATCCGCAAATGCGTGATTTTCAATAAGTTTTTCAAATGGCAATGGTTGATCTAACGAAATAATATCCGGTCCATCGCCTGACATAATTTCCGTTGCCATTATTGTGTACATTTCTTCTAACGAATCATACTCTACAATTTCTATTTGATAGGACTCATCGAGGTTGTTTTTACAATACTTATTATACCTTTCAATAATCTCTGTTATATCGGTACTCTGATATGGGGTATAATATTTCAATTTTTCACCGTCACTGCCATTATTAGTATCAGTGCATGAAGCCGAAAATATTAGTATCATTAATAATACAGTTAATAAAGCAGAACATCTAAATATTTTTTTCATAATTGCACCCTTTAATGTAGTTAAATCATACGGATAAGTGTTAAAGACATAAATATTATTTCTGCTTCAAAGCTTTGCTTTTACCAAAGCAAGTAGCGTTTACACTGCAAATATAGCAGGAGAATGTATCTCACTGCTGTATTTAGATAAGATACACCGCTTATAAAGGCGGGGACATTATCAGTTATGTTATACCAATAACTATAATAATACCAATTAATAATAATATGCCTTATATGTACCCTTTTTTAAACCATTGCCATTATTCTCAGCTTTTGCTTTCGCCAGTGCATTGGTTCTATGTTGACTGACACGGTAACATGGATTTACTACTTTTCTAAAATAATATCCACCGTTTAGACAGCGACCGATTTGTATTACACATGTTCCTTCGCAACCTCCATTAATTTCTTTGAGTTTATCAATTGAAGATTCGATAATATCATTTTCTGAAATAAATTTGTTAATATCTATCTTATTCATAAAAACATCTCCTTTTTGCTTAATAAACTTATCCGTATGAATAATATATAGAAAAACCTATATAAATTATTAGGTGTTTCTATCCTAACAAATAACTATACAAGAAACAGTTCTTGTAAATTCATATATTGGTAAACTTATTACATCTGCGTTACCTAATTCGAAAACTTTGAAAATAACATTACCATCATTAATACTTACTATATGTAAAAAATCAAGTGCATTTGGTTGCGTATTTTTAATTATAGCAATTGCGGGTGTTTTCATGTCTTTTCCATTATGTATTTTGTATAAAGATATATTGTCATCAAATTTTTTAAGATAGTTCAATATACCTTCTACCATATTGTCATATTTCGCAATACAATTGTTCACTTCAGAATAATTAACAATTACATTTCTTGTATTTAAAAAGCTCATGACAGCCCACACAGCCGTAGGTGTATTTTCATAACTATTAATTTCAAAAGCTAAATCAATAAGTTTGCTATACACCACGCTGGATTTGTTTTTTATCTTATCAATAAATGACATACTTAACTTGTTTAACTCAAGCTTTATTTTGCACATTTTATCAATTGGATTATAAAAATCACTGTTTTTCAGATATGCATTTACATAACATTCTCCACCGCAAATACTTTTAATCTCACAATTTTTACACTGCGTTACACTTTCAATAGTAACACATTCAAATTTTGACTGATTTTCTTTATTTATACCGTTATATATGTTGCCAATCCTATAATCATTGTTTCCATTCATAACGCTGCAAGCAAAAATATCTCCTTTATTGTCGACAGCAATACGACTCTTTCCTGCATCACATCTGTAAATTTTATATATACCTTTAAAAAGATTTCTATAAATCAGTCCACCAAAATAGTCCCCGCCCTTCATAAGCTTTTCTAAATATTCAAAATTGCCTTTTTCTAACTCTACAAGGATATTGCAGCACAACCTATCATATCTACTAATTAAATATGAAATGTCAAAATTATCAAAATCATACTTTGATCCGTCATAGCACCTAATAAATTTCATGCTAACACAATCAACATTTGGTAAATGATAAAGACAGTCATAAATCAAATCAACATCCTGATTTAAAGGAGTAATAGTAACAGCAAGTCCGAGTTTTTTATTTTTAAACATTTTAAGACCTTTAACTATGTCTGCATATGTACCTTTTCCGTTAGCATATACTCTATTGTTATCATTAGTAATCTGATCCCCGTCAATGCTTGTTCCAAGAATGATAGCAGGCTCATTATCCAAATATTCAACTATTTCCGGTGTAAGCAGAGTAAGGTTTGTACAGAACATTACTTCAATGTTTTTGCAAATCTCGTTACGCTTCTTTTTACAATATTCTACAATTTGTTTTATTAAATCAATTTGTAGTAAAGGTTCACCAGAACCTGATAAATCTACAACATATTTACTTGCGCAAGGAGCGTATTTATCAACTAAAAAATCTATCGCATCTTTAGCAACCTCAAAGGTAAGTTGTTGTTCTCCAAGATATTCTGATTCCCTAAAACAATATTTGCAATTTAAGTTACATTTTCGAGACGGATGCAAACATAAAGTAAATTGCCCATAAGATGATTGTTCTTTTATCTCTTCAATATCATAAGTTTTTATCTTATTCAAGCGTTCTTCTATACTTGTATTTATAAAAACCTCGTATTCTTCGGGATCATTTTCTTTAGCTATATTTAAAACTTCTTCTTCGCTAAGCTCATAATCGCCAAGTTTTATATCAAAGTTATCCCTTATACCAAAATAGTAATTAACATCTTGGATATACATAACTTTTTGATTCAGATATTCAAAAACAGATACTTTTAACTTCATATTCTACTCACTTTTTAATCCTCATGTTGATAATTTGAATTTTTCTCATTAATAAAACCAATGCGCTCATTACAACTCCGCATATCATAGAACTTCCTATATTTCTATACCCCTTAAAAAAACACAATGATGATATTATGAATATAAGAATAGTAATAATGGAAGTTAACATTCTGTACATTTTTTTCTCTTGTCCAGTTAAGGGATTGTTTTCTGTATCAAGAGGGGATATCAATAATATCAGAACAACACAAAGCAATTCAAATATTATAAATATAAAAATAAATAAAGTGTTAATACTGCTAAGCCACTTAACTAAACACAATATTATTATGTTTGAAGCAAAAGAGAACAGATAACACCTTACTGGTGTTTTAGCGTGATAGCCGCCTGCAAACTTACGAATAACTATAAAAGACAAGTAAAACACTAAACTTTCAGTCAATAGATTGAAAACCAATCCTAAAACTATGACTGTCGCCATATGAAATGCAGAGGACAAAATTATGTATATGGCATATTCATATAACTCATAATTATCTGTATGCTTTTCATCTTTGCATAAGATGCGGGCGACTTTGCTTGAAATCAATTTGATCATTTGATGTTTTTAAACTTTTCAAAACCCTTAGGCGTTTTAGGCTGATAGATTATATAACACCCTGAAGAATTTGCATTAGCTTTTAATGTGGCAAACAATCCTTTTTTGACTCCGTCTTTAATTTTAGTTGATAATAATTTTTCGTTTTTCATTGTAATCAACCTCCTTATTATAAATTTAACAAAAAAATGCTTGTAAATGTTGAATTTTACAAAAATGGTAATAAATTCGACAAAAAATGCACTTTTCATCTGTTATAACGATTTATCTTACAACTCTATAAAAACTTTTAAATTATTTTTTGAATATTACAATCGTATAAGTATATTACCTTCTTAATTTGTTAACAATCTTGCCGATAATTGATAACATTTTATTGGGTGATATTTATGTATGTTGACTACAAAAAAATAGGCGTTCGTATAGCACAGCGTAGAAAAGAAATTAAAATGAAACAGAATACTTTAGCAGAAAAAACAAACCTCTCAAGCAATCACATTTCTAATATTGAGAATGGTTATTCTGTTCCAAGTATTGAAACATTTGCAAAAATTTGCAATGTATTAAATATCACTCCTGATTATCTTTTATTAGGGACATTAAAAAGTAACAATATCTCACAAAATATCGTAGATAAATTAAATCTCTGCGATGACAAATCACTTAAACTTATATCTAAAATAATTGATGCAATTTTATCTGAACAGGAACAAAGCAGATGACAAATCTATTGTTTTGAGTTATAATCCTAATTAGGGAGGTATAGCTCTATGAATGTACTGATATGTGATGATGATTTGAAAATCGTTCAGCAAATCAAAAATTTTCTCCTTAAATTATCAAAACAGTCAACCTATAATTTTGATATTACCTGCTTTTCAAATGGGGATTCTATATTGGATAAACAAATTAAAACTGATTTTGCGTTTATTGATATAGAAATGCCCGGTGTTAATGGACTTTCTGTTACAAAACATCTTCAAACACTAAATCCGAATATTATTGTCTTTATAGTTACATCTTTTCAAGGATACCTTGACGATGCGATGGATTTAAAGGTTTTCAGATTTTTATCTAAACCCATTGATGAAAATAGATTTTTTAAAAGCATGGATGTTGCTTTAAATCTGTATAAACAAAGCACAGAAAAAATTATCTTAGACTATTTCGATGAATGTCACAATATATTTACAATTGACATATTGTATTTAACTATAGAAAATCGCAAAACTAAATTAGTTACGAAAACGCAAGAGTTCATTTCAAATAAAAAGTTTGATTATTGGAAAAATCGCCTAAAATCATACGGTTATTTTGCGCAATCACACTATAGTTACATAATTAATTTAAAGAATGTAACAGACTTTAATAAAAACGAAATCACGTTATCGTTTAATTCTAAAAAAACAACAGTACCTATATCTCGTAGTTTTTATGCATCATTCAAAAAAGCCTTTTATGAATATATGGGAGGCACAATATGATTTCAAATATATGCTATGCTGTGGTTTTCCTAATTGAATCACTCATATCTTTTTATTATTTTAGTTTTAAATTTGAACGAAAAATATCCCGAAATCTTATTCCAATATTTATACTTTTATCAGGTTTGATTCTTTATGCGATAAACTTTATCGAAGCCCCACCAATAAATGCTGTTTGTTTTTATGCTTGCAACTTTATTGTCCTGAAAATTTGCTATAACACAAACATAAAATCTGCTATATTTGCAAATTTCATCTTGTTATTTTTAATGATTATCTCAGAATTAATTGTTGTTTTCTCGTTTTCTGTTGTGTTTCATTTTAGTCTTTTTGAGAGCCAGTCTGATGCATTTATTCTCATAATTCAGGCAATTATAAGTAAATTGCTTTATTTTATTTTTATATGGTGTATTCTAAAATTTTCTGAAAAAGAATCTAAAAGTACAGGTTCTAAATTTTCATTACTGCTTTGCGTTTTACCCATGGCTTCAATAATATTAATGCATACAAATGTATATCTTTGTACATTCTACTCTGTAAATGACAATTATAAAATTGCTATCATTATAGGTAACATTCTCATATTACTGTCAAACATAATCGTATTTTATCTCCATGAAGCAACCATAAGAATAAACCGGAAATACACCCAAATACTGTTAGATTATCAGCAAGAAAAAGATACAATAAACTACTATGAATTGTTGCGAGAACAAAATGAAAATTCAAAAATATTAATTCATGATATAACGAAACACTTAAAAACCATTCAGCAATTATCGAAAAAAGAAGATTCAAATATATCACAATATATATCCGAAATTGTTGAAGATTTTAGTGTTATGAATCCTGTAGATTATTGCAAAAACTCAGTTGTTAATTTAGTAACCCATAGATATTATGAAATATGCAAAAAAAATAAAATTAATTTTACAATAAGCATCAAAAACGCAAATCTTGATTTTATGAAAGAACATGATATAACAGCTTTGTTAGATAATTTATTAGAGAATGCAGTTGAATCTGCATTGTTGACTGACGATAAATTTATTGATTTTTCTATTTGCACAAGAAATTCAAATTTTGTAATTATTAAAATTTCAAATTCTTGCGGTAGAAAGCCTAAATATATAAATGATATTCTCGTGTCATCTAAAAACACTCCCGGTATACACGGGGTCGGTACGAGGAGCATTAAAAAGGTGGTTGCAAAGTATAATGGGAATTTAGAAATGAAATATGATAATAATACAAAAACCTTTACCTCCGTAATCGGAATAAATTCTAATTTACCAGCTAACAACCAGTCATAGCATTTTTATTTTAAATAGCAAGCTACTTTTACCCCCATGTTCACGGTATCTCTGCTTGGTTTCGATTAGTCCAACTTTTTTTAAATCTTTAATAGCTCTTCTAACTGTGGCAGGCGACAGCTTTATGTCGCCTGCTATTGTATTTACTGAGGGCCAGCATTCACCGTTTTTGTTTGCTCGGTCGTGGAGATAGGTATAGACTGCTACGGCTCTGTGGGGTAAGTCCATTTGATACAGAAAAATTAATCTACTCATTGCTGTTATCCCCCTGTGGTGGTCGCTCGGTTCTGACGACTACTTTTCTTTGCTTGTCTGCGTTCTGTTCAAGACTTGAATTTTCGGGTTCTTTTGTTGGCTCATCTTGCTGTGCTGATGTTGGTTCATCCGCATCAACAATATCTTCACACTCAGTCTGTTCTGCATTTGGCGAGGTTTTAAGATTTTCATTTTTCTTCTTTTTTTCACCGCTTGCTTCATCAAAATCCGAATCAGTAACAGTCTGTTCAAGATAGTGAGGGCAGTATGTTTGGATTATGTTGTTGAACAACTCCGAACGGTTGGCATAGTGAACCTCACGGTTGCCGTTTTCTGCTACCTGATATTGTTTTTCAAATGTAATGCCCCACTTAAAGAACAGTTTTAGCTTGACTTTCATCGGGTAAAAGCCTGTTTTCATAACAACAAATGTACCTTTTGGTAGTGACTTTAATTCGTCAGGTGTCATCAATGGTCTTTCTATCATCTGTAAAGATTGTGACGGGTCGTTCTTGCTTTTACTCACAGAGCCACTCATCACAGTTCTACTACCAAGTGACTTTGACAACACTTCAGCACTTGTGCTGTTGGGAGCAAAGCCACCGAAGATTGTCAGCTGTGTGTTGTCGATTATGACATCTGCCCCCTCTTTACCGTAGTTCTGCTCAAGCTGTGCAAAGGATTGAATGATTGGCACTATCTGCAACCGTCTTGAACGAGAAGCAGAGAACATCATTTCTGCCGATTCAATCTTAGGCAGAGTTCCGAATTCATCGCAAAAGAAAACACAACGGTTTTTAAGTTTACCTCCGTTTTCATCAGCAACTGCAAGTATTTCCCTGTAAAGCTGTTGGATAATTAGCGACACCATAAAGAATGTATTGGGATTTTCCTCCGGCATAACAATGAAAATTGCACTTTTCTCCTTGCAAAATCTCTCCGCATCAATTTCTGTATCAAAACACAAAATCTGCTCTAACTCGCTGTCAAGAAAAGCATTAAGCCTTGAAAGTGCTGTACTCATAACAGACGCCATACTCTGTTCTGATGTGTTAAGAGCCGCACCGGCAAACCATTTAGCCTTGTGAGTTTCGGGCAGTAAATTCATAAGCTGTTGAAACTGATTTTTCCCTTTCTGTCCTGACGGTGCAAGCAACTCCTGAATGATTTTATAAACCGAAACAATGTGCCTTTCTTCAGGCTTGCAAAACTCTGCAACTAAAAGTATTGTTGCCGTCAGCAAACCCTCGGCAGAATCATAGAAGTATGAGTTTTCACCGAAAGATGCACCGTCCATTCCGTTTGAGATAATCGTCTTTGATATGATTTTTGCATACTTTTCGGCTTTCGCTTTGTAGGAAAGACAGTCGGGATTTTCCTTGTATAAATCAAAATATTTATTCACAAGGTGCAGAAGGTTATTTCCGTGTGAGCGTGTGGGATTACGCAGATCTATAACAGAAACATTGTAACCGTAATACTTTTCTGCAATCGTTCCGTAATTGCGAACCACATCGCCTTTAGTGTCCGTTGATAAGAATGACATACCTGTTGCACAAGCGTATTCAATGCAGGGATACAGCCAATATGCAGTTTTACCCACACCTGCCGCACCAATCATAAGTGCGTGAACATCTCCTTTGTCAACCATTGCTGTGGTTGTTTTCCCTTTGCTCTTGCAACCTACAACTATGCCTTGTTCCGTAGGTCGACTGTCGGGAGTTGCTCTCCATTCATTCGGCTGAAAAACAACTTGCTTGTAGGTGTTTCGTATTTCTTTTTTGGTCGCCCACCGAGCTGTTCCGTGCTGTCCTTGTCCAACTGTTTTATCCTTTATACGATTCAGCGAATAGTAATTGCCCACAGTTGAAATGATTATGAACATAGCAAACATTGCGCCTGTTACGATAATCAAAGTTATAACTCCTGACGGCATAGTATTTCACTCCTTCCCTTTGAAAAAGCTAAATCCTCATTCCAGTCTTTATGGTTAGGAATGAGGATTTCGTTTTGTATGTTCATTTTGTTTAATTTTTCTGCAATTCTTTTGTTTGATGTCTGCCCGGCTTGGTCGTTATCGAAACATAGATACACATTTTTGATGTTGGGGTTATCTTTCAAACATTGAAAAAGCACCCTGTCCGAAACTGAACAGGATGCCCCATAGCTGTGACTTTTCCAATTTTCCTTATGCATACTTATGAATGACAGCATATCTATCGGTGCTTCAAACAAATATAATCTGTCGCTTTTTCCATGCCAATGAAAACTAAACTCAGGTTGACTGCCTGCAACATTTCCCTTATACGGATTGCTTGTTGCAGTTCCTCTCTTGTGTGCGTGGCGAGGGTTGCCGTTCAAATCATAACCTATGAATACAGCATTGTGATAATCGGCAGATTCATAAATCATCTTTCTACGCACAAATTCATAAAGCACATCTTTATCAATACCACGAGTAAACAGCAGATAAGAAAAAAGTCTGCTCATTCTGTCATTCTTTTGTGGCAGTTTGAAAGGCTTGTGTTCTTTTTCAATGATTGGTGAAGTTATTGCCTGACCGCCACCATTCAAAAGCATTTCTACCGCCCGTGCATAATCCTTGTTGTAAAATTTACGAACAAAATCTATTGCATCTCCGCCTTTCTGTTCGTACTGATGATACCAAAGATGACCTCTGATTGTTACCTTTTGTGAGCCGTCAAGCCACTCATACTCCGAACCGGAACGCTTAACTTTCTCACCTTGGCTTACAAGAAAAGAGGCAAGGTCTGTTCGCCTTGCCTGTTCTCGTTGTTCTTTTGTAAAATGAATGTATGTTGATATTGTTATCACTTCCTTAGTTTTAATATATTTTTCTTTTCTGCTGTAATATCTTATAGTGGGTAAGTTCTTCTCCTATCACCATGACAGAAGGCACCTGTCTTTGTTTGGGTATAGTTGCCCCTTGGCGGAGAAATATTTATTTTTTACGCTTGAAATAAAACAATTTTTTGCTATAATAATATTATAGAATAGTCCTTAATGAGTGTGGTTGCAATTTTGATTTCTGGCTTTTCTGTTTCAATTTCTTTTAAAATCAAGAGCAATTTAGATTTCAAATTTACATTGTCTGGAGAGAATATTATGAAATTAATAGTGACATGTATGCTGGCGGATATTACAGGCGGTTGTGGAGATTGTAACAGCTACTATGTCCAGTATCTCAGCCACACATTGAAATAAGGTAACACGCCTGGGGGTTCGACTCCCCCAGTCTCCGCCATTTACATTTTCAAACCCTGTGCCTGCTTCTTATCATTAATCTTCTGCTGTAATTTTTTATCTGTCCTTTGTACTTTCTGCTTTTCTTCAAATCTCAGTTGATTTTGAATCATATTGCAGAGGTAACGCAGGAGATTTAATGAAGAAACTGCAACGCTGTTTCGGTTTGTTTTAATTGAATAATGAGGATACAAAACACCTCTGCCTGAATCAAAGACTGATTTGACAGAGGTGTTTTCTTCATATTTAAAGGGACTTGTAACAGGTTCTTCGTCTGCATTCTCGATTTCTTCAACCTCGTCTTCGGCGAGTTTTAATTTCAACGCTTCCTTGATTATTGCATTCTTAATAGATTTGAATTCTTTGTTTTGAGCAAGAGGTATTCTGTCCGGCACTTCATCTGTGTAGGTTTTGATTGTGTTTTCCTTTTGCTCATACCATAAATCATACAGTTTTGCTATCCTATCATCACTTGCAAGTTCTTCAACAATAAAATTCACAAGTGCCTTTACATCAGGCTTGAGATAACCGTAAACTTTTTTGCCACTTGTCTTTGAAAGCCTGTGGGCAAGTTCCAACAGCTTTTGCTGAATAGATGAGTTGATATGGATTTCAGAATTGATTTTAGAAACCAAATCATCAACAACATACCTCGCCTCTGCTCGTAGCTTATCCCTGTGTTCTGTTTGCTTTTCATATACGCATAATAAGTCCTGTTGAAATATATCCTTCGCAAAAGAGGAACGCAGATTTTCAACTCCCTTTTGAGTAAGATAACCTTCATTTTCAACAGTTGAATATGCAATCAAATGAACATGTGGATGATGTGATTCATTATGAAATGCAGCATACCAATGAAGATTTTGTGTAGGTATTTTCAAGTTTTCAGCAAGAGTTGCTGTCTGTGTTCGTAGCATATCTCTCCATCGAGTACCCGTGTTAAAGCCAAGCCGTTCAGCATCTTCTCTGCGAATTGAAATAATTGCAGTCCAAATATTCCCTTTGTGATTGTTAAGTTCTTCAGATACCTTTGACAACTGAACCTGTACGCCATCATCTGTAAACAGACCATGAGAACCAAATCTTTCGGCACGGGGACGGGTAGCAATATATTTTGCATATGATTTTCTGCCCTCAATTTCATAAGCATTATCCTCAATCGCACGGGAAATAAAATCGGATGCCGTACCCATATTCAGCTTTTCAAGGTAGTCCGCATACTCAAACATTTCCTTGCAGTCTGGAAAATCTTTTATGATTTTTTCAATTAGATTCTTCTGCTTAGTCGTTGCAGGAGCAAACTTTTGCGTATCGTCTATCTTGTCAACGCCATCACGAGTAGCAATATACTTTGCATAACCGCCTGCACTTACTTTTCGATTTGGCTTGAGATACTTGAGATATTTGAATTTGGTAACCAGTCTTGGCATTATAATTTATCCTTTCTGCCAATTGTAAGCATCGTCTAAAGAAAAAGAACCGTTTAATCTTTTGACTTCCTTTACACATTCACCACGAAGTTTATTAAGCAATTCCTTATCAATATTCTGCGTAGCGGCAACAACATTCATTGTCATCGCAAGCTCAACAGCAAGTTTGAAAATCATTCTGTTCATTCGATTGTCGCTCTCGGCAACAATTGATTTTAAAGTTGATGTAAGAATGTTTGGAAGATACTGACTATTGTCATTAGAAGAAAGGTAACCTATATAAAAAATGATTGCTTTTTCTATAAATTCACTTCTACTACCACAGTTATCCTCCTTGTAAATATTTTCAACCATATCAAGTGTTGATTCTTTTATCCAAAGTGCAAATTTTCTTTTAACTTCTTTTCTATTATCCTTTTCATTCAAGTACAAAACCTCCTTTAAAGTCACAACCCATAGTTGTAACTCCTACAATTATGGCTGTTTATTCGGCAAATCGGGCAGAACAATCCACATATATAACCCCAATGCTTAAAATTAACTCCTATGAAATTATGAGACCTAAAAGTGCGAAAAACCGCATGGCAGTCGGCGTTGCCGTCTGCTGTGAACCGACACGAGGGAGCAACTGCAACCCCGTGTCTTTCTCCTGCTTAAATACCTACCCTCGAAAAACTGCCCAATTTGCCGTAACTTCGATTTTTCACACCTTGCCACAAACCGCCTGATTTTGGCTTTTATGCGATTTCGGATACTTTCCCGACTTCTTGTTTAAAAGCCGACACGTGGCAAATGTGGCGAAAGTTTCGCCGATTATTCCTTATTCATAACCTTGCCGTTTACGACTTCAAAATTGCAGTCGATATATGAGAGTTTGTACTCTTTAACTTCACGACTTAGTATATTTAACATTTCCTGTTCCAGATTCAGAGAATTGTATTTCACATCATCATTTAATGTGTCATAGCATATCCATCCTTTGCTGTCGGGAGTGTCCTTTACAAGAATGTCATATCCTATCGTCATACAGTCAGGTGTGGGAAATATTATTGCATTGATTTTTACACAACCTACTGTGAGAGATGCAAATAACTTTTCATGCTTGTCCTTTGGATTTTCGGAAAGTATCTTTCTGACCTCGGCTGACGAAAGATACTTCTTAAAAATATATTTATCTCCAAGTTGCTTTTTCAGTTTCTTTCTCTCATTCACAATTTCATACCTCCCATACTGAAATCTTCATCATCAGATAAATTCGGTTCACTGTTTTGTTCTTCCATAAATCTATCTGCGCTGTTCTTCACTGCCTCTTTTAACACACTGTCATCAAGTTTGCAATCATGGTAACCTTGCAGAACTGTGTAATAGTAATTGCTACCGGGCAATCCGAATTTTTGCTTTAAGTCCATAATGTAAACCATAGCAGACAGTTCTTCTCCGTTATTCATCATGACAGGAACATCCTGTTTGAAATAGTGTGAGGGATAACCCTCGTATCGGTCAAGTCGCATTTCATCAATAGGTTTTATATCCCATACAGCGACGGGAACGGATTTTCCTTTGCAAGGTGCGATGGTTGCGTATGCTCCGGTCGGCATACCTTTAAACTGCAATTCATAGTTTTCTATCACTCCTGTTCCTACAAGAGTTGCGGTTGGGCAACGATATGCCATTTGTTTTAAATTCAAGTTGCTTCCATAGGCAACATATAACTTACTCATAAAAATAACTCCTTCTAAAAATTTTTACATTCTCATAACTAAACCCGAAGTTTCTTCCTGCCGTTCAGCAGTTTCAACTTCGGGTTCTGAATTTATATTTTCATTTGTACTGTTCTGCAATACCTCAAATCTTTTCTGTGCAAGTCTTTCCTTTTGCTTTTCAGCCTGTGCAGGGTCTTTCCATGCGATATTGCCATCAAGATTTTTCAGGAGATGATGACGGGCGGTTTTAAACTCGTCACCGATAAGTCCTAACCTCAACAACCAAGTACGGAAAGTATATTTTTCGTTATCCGATACTGTTTTTGTATGTCGTGCAGACTTTTGAATTAAAGCCTGATGACTTATTGCAAGGCAAAGTTGAATTGCACTTTTCACTTCTCCTGCGTGTAGTGTTGAATTGAACAGGCGAAATTCAATAGTACCCTTACTGAACACGCTGTGCAAATTCAATCCGTGATAACGGCTGTCATCATAGTGTCTGTAGCTGTAGTCACCTCCGTCATACCACATTGATTTTAATTGTTCCATTGAAAGAGGAGGACGGTTATTGATTTCATCAAGAAATCTTGTATCCATCTTCTGACAGTAATGCTCACGGCTAACATTCACTTTAAGTGACTTGTAGAGTAAGTCCTCTTTTGATGCCATAATATTAACTATATTGCGAAGTGTTTTCGGGGTATGTGTTGATGCATCAATATGGCAGTGCATACCACAACTGGAATTCACTCTTGCTCCTGCACCACGAAGTTTTCTGACTAACTCCTGTATAGTTTCAATATCGTTGTAATTACAAATGGGTGTGACAAATTCAACAGAGTACAAAGCACTTGCCTGTTCACCTGAACGGTTGGTACATCTAAGGCTTGCATCACGCATAATCTTCCATTGTCGGTTATCATTATCACGGATTGAATATGAATCATAGCAACCTCCGATATGAGTTGCCGTGGTATTAAAATAACCGGCTATCACTTTAGCCGCAGTACTGCGAGTGATGCCGGTCATTTCAATTTCTACACCAAAGTTTTGAGTTCTCAAGTTACCACCTCGGTATTTTCTTCCTGTGGCTTAGGCTTTTTAGGTTTGGGTGGTTTTGCCTGCGATGACTTCATATCAATAAATCCCCTGACATTTGCAGGAACATATTTTGAGTACAAAGCATCAACCGATTTTTCAAGTTCTTCTTTGAAATTCAAATCACGCTGTGACATATACAGCTTGACAGCAGACAATTTTTCATCATCATACATTATGCTTACGTTTGTTTTCTTCATTACTTTTTACTCTCCTTGTCCTTAATATATTTGATATTTGGAATCTTCATCCACTTAGTCCAGCCACGATTTTTAAGCTGTGTTTTCACAACTCCGTAGGCTGTGCCTTGTGCTTCTATTACTTCTCCGTTGCCGACATACACACCTATGTGACCGTCCATCCATACAGCAAGTCCAGGTATATCGGGCATAGTTGAGATTGCTCCGCCTTCTTTAACATTGTTCCGGATTGTATTCGCACCGCAATCAGTAAAGCCGTTTGAACCGACTGTTATCTGATCGCTGTCAGCATTGTACCAAGCGTATGATTTAATCAGTCCTATGCAATCAACAACTCGTTTGCCAAGCCATTTTTCACCGACAGTTCTCATCTCTCCACCTGCCTCGTTGTTGCTGGGAAACAGACTTGCCTGCTGGTCGAGATACTGCTCTGTACATATCTGACCGTAACCACCATAGACATAGCCCCAACCGTTTTTGTATGCGTTTTCGCACCACCTAACAAGGTCAAGATTATTCTTTGTGGTCTTATCAGTAAAGCCTGCCGTACTGATTTCTGCACCCTTGATTGATTGTATCATTTTTTGGAATTCACTGTACTCAATCTTCGTTCCAAATTTTGCATTGACAGTCTTAATCAAGTCTCCATCAGACTGATTCTTTTTAAAGCAGGAAACAAAGTTTTTTACAAAATCTTTGTCCTTTGATTTATCAGACAGAAAAAACAGATATATTACCTCTGCCTGCGTGTTGCAATCAGACAGTTTCTTTTTATCAAGCTGAGTTTCGACCTCGGACATTGTGTCGTTGATAAGCTGAAAGTTTTCCATCTGCTCGGCAGATATATTTTCCTGTATGGATTGACTTAACTTGTCCGTGTCAATATCCATACTACCGTTGAAAATTGAAATAACAGCAATAATCGGCATAACCACAACTATGATTATGCCGATTACTATACCGCCTATTGTTTTTAAAACTTTTTTGTCTGTCAGCAGAGAAACTGCTATTTTCTTTAGTGCTGCACCTATTGTGGCAGACATTGTATCACCTCCGGAAATGCAAAAACGATTGACTCTCGTTAAGAAAATCAATCGTTTTATTTATAATTTTACTATTTTCTCCCATGGATAATTCTCATCAGTAAAGTGTCCGTATCTAGCGGTTGGTAAATACTTAGTTTTTTTCAGGTCTAAAAATTCTATTATAGCTTCAGGACGAAAATCAAACTTATTTTTCACATAATCATTTAAATTAGTAGAAGCCTCTCCATCTACTACAATATTTAACATGATAGGGTAAGCCTTACCAAAATCATAAGCAACAGACACTAAACATTGCTTAGCAAACGAATTTGCTACCATGTTTTTAGCAACAAATCTACACATGTATGCCGCACTTCTATCTAATTTTGATGGATCTTTACCTGAAAAACCACCCCCACCGTGAGGAATAATGCCACCATATGTATCTACCATAATTTTTCTTCCAGTTACACCTGTATCATTCTCAAATCCACCAGATATAAAGCCTTCATCTTCATTAACAAATATTTTTTCAGCTTGCACATCGTACAAAATTTCTTTTTCTATAGTGCTTTTTAATATTTCCAAATCGGCATCGACCTCATGTTGAACATTAATAGTTAATTGTTCAATAGAACCATTTACAACATAAACTTGAATTTTTCCATCTGGTAAAAAAAGTCTGGTTTTATCTCTGTAAACATCTAAACGTTTTGCTATATTATTAGCAATCCAATATCCATAAGGTAAATAATTATATCTTGTATCGCAGGCAAAACCGTACATAATACCTTGATCCCCGGCTCTTCCATTTTCTATAGGTTTTCTTAATTGAGAAGATTGCTGAGTTAAAAGATTAATGATTTTTGGAGATGTTAATCCTGTGATTTCATTATATATTTGCTCACATTTATTTTCTATTGAAAAAGAATATCTACTATCAACCTCACCAGCTACCACTATTGCTTTATTTGTACCTAGACATTCAATTGCTACTTTAGCGTTGCTATCAACTTCCAAAAAACTATCTAATAAACCATCACTAATTTGATCACAAATCTTATCAGGATGTCCTTTTAATACACTTTCTGTTGTATATATATTACTGACTAATTTCATATCGTTCTTTTATTTCCTCCCATTCTTTTGTTAATTTTTGATTTAATTTATTATAGACCTTATCACTTAGAGGAGCTTTATTATATGCTAATACAGTTTCATATTCTACATATAATAGTACTGCCTGTTGCAGAAATAATGAATTATCTTTTATATTAACAAAAGCATCTAAAAATTTTTCAAATAATTGATTTAATTTTACAACAAAATTTATATGATGAACAAGTTCGGTTATAAACAAAGACGATAATAAAATTTGCAAAACAGGAATAGCAATTAAATTATTATTTATCCCAAAATATGCAATCGCCAAAGCAACAATACTAAAAAATATATTCTTAAGCACAATAATTGGCAACATAGCTTTTGCAATGTTAAAAGTAAAATAACAATTCTCACAACAATTCACAAGCATTTTATATGGTCCAACATTTATTTCATCATTAGAATAATAGTTTTGGGTTGCTTTTTCTAAAAACTTTGAGCCTAACGAATTGTCAATAAATCCTTTTCTACGTTTACTTGCAGTTGCAGGATATAAAAATGTTTCTGTATATAAATCAAGTATGTAGTAACTTATTAAAATAAAAAAATACAAGAAATTAGCAACATCATTGATTATATGAATAATTACATTATATGAAAAAGTGTTCAAAAAAGGAAGAACAATAGAAAATACACCTATAATCCACAATCCAATTGTTTCCCATTTTCTAAACTTTGATAAAAGTTCATAATCCGCTTCGTAAGGCAAAAATCTATTAACGCTAGAAATTTTCACTATTACCACCCTGACCGATTTTTATTTACAGTTTCATTATAGCACTACAAAACACTTTGTCAACGATTATCACCTTCCCCCGGCACTGCCAAAAATCTCTGCTTTGTATTCCGGTGCCTGAACGAGAAGCAAATACCTTTCATTACCGCATCTATACAGGCAAGTGCCTCTTTCTGCGAATTTTATTAAGTCGTATTCGTTTGGCTCAACCATTAAGGCATCTTCAAAGTCCTTTGGATTGATGTTGCCCGGGTAGAACAAAAAGTGATGAGTTGGAATTGAGAAAAGCGGTTTAGTAAATTCCTTTATACTCGGAATCAGAAAATCATCAATGTTCTGACTTGCTAAAATCACCGCTGAATCCTTTTTACGCACACGCTTCATTGCGTTTCGTATATACTCAATGGCTGTTGGGTTTGAAAGAAAAAGATACATTTCATCTATTGATGCAACTGTGTTTCCCTCTCCAAGGAGCTTGTTACTCATATATGAGAGGATATTAAAAAGCATAGCGTCTTTTAGTCTTTTGTTTGTGTCGAGTAATCCCTTTACTCCAAAACACAATAAGCTGTCATCTGTGATGTTTGTATGGCCGTTAAAGTATTTGCTTTCGGAACCTACACACATACTGTGAATACCCAAACAAACCTCCTGCAAAACTTCTTCTGTGTAGAGGTATTTTCTCTTGCGGTCATAGGTCATATATTCTTCTTCGCATAAGTCGTAAAAGTCACTCATTACAGGAAAGTCTGACGGTTTCTTTGCGCTGTAATCCGTTGAGTCTGTAATGCCGAATCTTGCATATAGCTTCATAAGCAGAATTTCAATGGTATCAAGCTGAACATCTGTAAAGTCTTTGTAGGCTCTGAAAAAATCCTTTAAAAACGCAATGTGTTGTGACAATCGGGTAGCTTTGTTAAACGCATCAGGTGCATCTTTGTCAATATCACCTTGACCTGTATTCCAAGCCTTAGGTTCAAGAGGGTTTATCTTGTATCTGCCGGACATAAAGTCAATGTAACAACCGCCAAGTGAGTCGGTAAGGTTTTCATACTCTGATTCAGGGTCAAGACAAACGATTTTCTTCCCACTTTCTCTGATATTAGTTAATATCAACTTTAGCAAATAACTTTTGCCTTGCCCTGAGTTGCCGAGAATCAGTATGTTTGAATTTGTCTTGTCCTCTGTTCGTCTGTCAAAGTCAACAAGAATATTCGTGCCATATTTATCTCGTCCGATATATAAGCCGTTGGGGTCTGTCTTACCTGAGAAGTTAAACGGAAACAGATTTGCAACAGAACTTGCCGGCAACACTCTTTCATAAAGACTGCCGAATTGATTTGAACCTATGGGTAGAGCAGACAAAAAGCCTTCCTTTTGACGAAGTGTAAGTCTGTCAACCACAATATTTGAACGAGTCAGTTCCATTGCAATATCGGTTTGAAGTTCCTTTAGTTTCTGTTTGCTCTTGGCTTTCAGTTCTATAAATACCGAACAATGCAAAAGAGGTTCTTTGTTCTTGTGCATATTTGCAATGAGGGTAACAACATCCTGAAGGTTGCCCTGTGCCTCAATGGTTTCGTTCACATCATTACCGCTTGATTTCAGTTTGTTTTTGCGTGTGGCGTTCTGTATGATTTTTCTCTGCTCCATACTTTCCACAAGTCTGTGATAAATGCGAAGCGTTACGCAATTTCTGTCGGCAAGTTGAGAAAGTATTGCCTGTTCCTCCGTTGATGTGGGATATTCACGCACCGCCCACACACTGCGATATGAGTCCCCCACAATGTAGTGGTCGGTAAAAAACTTTATTGTTGACGGCAGAATCATATCAAAGAAATCTTTAGTGTAAATCTCCTCTGCCTGCTGTGGTGTAAGTACCTTTGGTTTTCTTTTAAACAGTCCCATTTTTACCTCCTTAGTTTCGTGCCGCCAACACAAGTATGCGATCATTCTGATTATTACCGTAACAGGTTGACAGCGTTAATATCTGCTGACCGTATTTTGGTGCGATACCTGTTTCATAAATAGATTTTTCTTTTGCGTATTCAACCATAGAATTGTACCTGTTTTCTGTAAGTGCTGATGTAAACCTGTACCATTCATCATCAGACTTAACTTTCAGAACAGCAAAGACGGTATATGCAGATACACCGTCTTTGGTTTCAAGCACAACTGCTTTGTGTTCATCTCTGTATGAAGTGTTTGTATAGTTGCAAAGGTCTGCAAACATTGTGCCGTTGTTCATATGGTGTCCGTAAATTATGAGGTTTGTGCTGTCGGTTGAACATCTGCTATCCAAAAAAGGCACACCACTAAGGCTGTATTCACCGTAAAAGTTTTTATTCAGATACTTTTGCGAATTATCGGGTGTGTGCATAACAGGATAGTTTATGTTTGTGCCTGCTATGCTTATCCAACCGAAGCATTCGGAATTCATCGCAATTAATTCTGATATTGAATGTGGCTGATAATCAGTTGCGTAATACATAGGCTGTTCAGACCTGTTTTCAACATCAGAACCACTGATTTTTATGATATTAGGTTTTCTGGTGATTTCTGTTTCTGTTGTTTTTTCCGTAACAATGTCTGCAAGCTGTCTGAATTCTTCTTTTTCCTTTTCTTCAGTATAAAGCTGTGAGAACACCGAAATAAGACAGGTAATTAAAATTGCAGAAAATATACCTATAACAATTCCCATTTGGATTTTCCCTTTATGCTTCTTCATTTTCAGCCTCCGAAATATATTGCTCGCCGTCATAGTCAGGCATAAGGTCACCGTTCATACTTGCATCAAAATAGATTGCAAGAAACCGCTTGATGTCACCTTTGCTCATTCGTGTTACCTCAAAGCCTTGGTCGGCAATGATTTTTTCAACCCTGTTTGCTTTCTGCAACACATTTTCCGACTTTGCGGATTTGCACCTTGCAATGAACAAAAACTGTCTTGCTGTTGAAGTTTCCGTCTGAATACTGTCAAGAAATTTTAAATCCTTGTTCAGAATTTTTCTGACCTTTTCATTACTTTCTTCTTCAATTCTGTCTTTGATATAGCTTTTGTTTGTGTCAAAACACTCACAGGAATCGGTACAGGTTATCTCAATATCAGGCACAGCAGAAAGAATCATCATAAGGTGACGAATCTTGATTTCAATGTTGATGTGCGACAACACAGAAATATTTGTAGGCTGTACCATAAAGAAAACAAGCTCGTCTTTACCAACCTTTAAGCCGTTTTTGGTAAAGGTCTTTATACCGATTAAGTACTGCGTTGATTTGCCCTTCCTTTTTTTCTTAATTCTTGATTTACGCATTTTGTGTTTTTCCTCCATATCATAGTAATTTCGCAGGCACACAAAACTTGTTAACAACAAGCCAAGTGTGCGAATTGGGTGCAGCGTCACGCTGCCCATATAAACTCTTGTTGTGTTGAAATAAAATACTTCACAGCATAGCGGATAAAATCAAGCACAGTTGTATCTTCAAGTCGGATTGTAAGGAAACCGAAGCATAGAGTTACAACAAGTGGTAGAAAAAACTGTGTCTGTGCAAACATAAGCACAGACAACAAAAGCGCTATACAGATAATTGCAAAATCTCTCAAACTCCACAGCCATAAGTTGGCTGTGGCTTTTAAGTTTTTCGGATATAAATATGTGGTCATTTAATTCTCCTCATTTCGTAGCTCTCGCTACACTTTTTGTTAGGTTTACTGCTGTTGTAGTTGCGTGAACAATGCTTGTCATATTCACCTTTACAGATGAATCAAGACCAAACTGCTGTGCTATTCTCGGTACTTCGTTTGCCGACAGCATAATGCCTAACCCCAACAACATATTGTCGGGAAATGTGAGCAAACCGAGGAACAACAGAGTTGTCTGCAAAAAGGCTGTAAGACAAAGGGCAGCAATCTGTTTCATCCACTGATTAAAACCGTCTGTATATCCTCTGGGAACACTGAACATATACAGTGAACCTACCACCATTTGAATCAAAAGTATTCCGCCTCTCTTTATATTTGCGAAAAAGATCTTAATAACGCAATAAGCAAAGGCTATCATACATAACAGATTCAGTAACCCAAATGTTGTCTGTGTTGATACTGCAAAACAGCCTTCTAAAACACTTGTACTTTGTCCCGACAAATTGAGGCTTTGCTGTCCTGCCATTATAGATGACAGATCCTTTGAAAATGTGTTTTGCAGGCTGATACAGAATTTGTACAGTTCCACAGGCACAACACCAAAAAGAGAACAGGCAAAGAAGCCTTTTAGAACATTGATTGCAGTTGTCTTAATGTTGGCCCTGCCGTTTTGGTATTCTATTGCTACATCAAATACGGCAACTACCGTGCCTGCAACAAACAAACCCCAGCCGAACAGGGTAAATAAATTGATTGTTGCCTGAACCCATTCAAGGTCGAAAATATCTGCACCCATATTGCCCATCATTGTGAAGAAGTCAGCCACGGCATTGTAAATGGTTTCATAAAACCACTGAAGCATTGTGTTCCATATTGCGTTTGAGATTTGTTCACCGAGAAAGTCAAATGTACTGCCGATAGCATCGCCTATTCCTCCGATAAAATCTCCTAACCAATCAAACATTTAATTCCCTCTTTTCTATCCCAGTACTGTCCAGATATACAGAGGAGCGGTCAACGAAAATACAAGACAACCGAAAAGGATTGCAGGTGCAGTAAATTCAAACTGACCGTGTTTGCGATAGTCCATATACGCTGTTGCAAGTTTGACAAAGAACAGAATTGCAAGAATCATATCCACAGCAGGGAATACTACATTATTAACTACATTTTTGATTTGTGTTTGAGCCGCCGTCCAAGTGCTTTCGATTGCACTTGAAACATCACCTGCGGCGAATACCGTTACTGCCGATATTGCAAACAAAGCAGCAACAACGGCAACAGTCAGAAAAATCTTTAAAAGTTTTATTCTATTACTTTTTACTTTCATTTAGATAACCTCCGTTTTCTTCAATTCCTTTTCCGATATATATTTCACCTTGATATTAAGCTTCTCGGCAAAGATAATTTCCTTTTTCATACCCTCGGTTATTTCATCACCGAACACCCATACTTCATCACATACCCACAGCAGAGAGAGACCTGCCTGCATACCGAGTTTTCTTTCATCGGGAATTTCATCATTTAGAACAAGGGCGTAAAAATGCGGTATGACAGGAGCCATACCGCACTTAAATATATATCGGGCATATCGTTTTGCGTTTTCAATGTTTCCGGAAATGTTGCCACTCAGTGGTGAACATATATATGCCCTTCGCATTATTCATCATCCTCGTCTTTCTTTTTGATTTTGATAATTACAACAGATACAAGTCCCCCCAAGGCTACTGCGCCAAGTCCAATCCAAAAGCCGATATTTGAGTTATCGCCCGTCTGTGGCTTTTCAGGTTCAGGCTGTGGGTGAATTGTAACGGTCTGATTCTCGTCATCAATATCTGTGTGTGTGGCAATTTCTACATCTTCACTGTACAGAGATTCAAAGACGACAATATCGGTTTCTTTTGTAACAGCAGAGCCGTCAAAGGTGAAAGACACAGTTACTTCACCGTTTGATGTTTCGGGAGTGAATGTTGCTTCAGAGGTAATTTCTTCATCGTCAACTACAAACGGCTTTCCTGTTTTCTTATCCATTAAAACACCTTTCAAGGTGTATTCCTTGTTAGGCACAAGATGTTTGAAACTTACAATATCATCAATGGTAACTGTTTCTCCTGCTGTGACTTCCTTTTCACCACCAACGGTTGCCGTGGTTTTCAGTTCGGGGATTTTATCGTTTTCTACTGTGATTTCAATTACTTCTTCATTCTTTGATACAGTTACAGAATAGGTTTCAGCGTTTGGCAGATAACCCTCGGCAGGCTTTAATTCACATACAGTATACTGACCGTAAGGAATATTGAAAAATTCAAACACACCGTTCTCATCTGATTTTGCTGTGAGGATTGAGTTTTCTTCCGTAAACTCTGTTTCATCAGTGCTAAATAAACCGAACAACGCACCACTAATATTTTCGCCTGTTTCACGGTCAATCTTCAAGCCTTTGATTGTTCCGTAAGCAAATTCATTTCTAATTGGTTCTCCGTTGTTTACTGTAATATTTACAGTTGCAATATTCTGCCCTACGTATTCAAACACAACGGGATATTTCTCATCAGAGAGAATATAATGAATGTCCGTTTTTATTTCCTTAACATAGTAACCGCCAAACGGAAGATCTGTTGCAAAAGTTGCCTTACCGTTCTCATCACAAGTGATGATTTCAACAAGTCCGTCCTTTGGAATAACCGTTCCGTTTGATGCTTTAATATCCTCATCGGCATAAAGTCCGAAAGAAACACTTTTTATTTCATCGCCATTACCGATACCAAAAGTTTCATCCTTTTCAAGCACTTTTAAAAGGTCGATTTCCACCTTCTGTCTTTCGTTTACAAATGAAGTTGATGTGTTTGTAACCTTTTCGTTCTGTCCTGCATAGGTGAGTTCAATATGATTTACTGTCTTGTTCAGAACAGTTCCGTTAGGAGCGACGGTTTCTACAACACGATATTTACCGAGGTAAAGTTCGTTACTTGTTGCTGTACCTTTTTCGTTTGTTTTCAGCGTTGCAACAAGCGTATCCTTCTTCACTCTTACTGTACCGTCAGGAGTTGTAATATCCTCGTCTGCGTAGATTTCAAATACAGAATTTGCTAAACCGCTGACAGAGTATTCCGGCTGATAGATTACTATTTCTTCACCTGATGAAGTTACATTTGAGAAAATCTCGCCTGTCTTTTCAACTGTGATCGTGCCTTTCTGCGGTGTGTTTTTCTTCTCTGTTTTTACGATTGTAACGCCGTTTTCTTCGCTTGTGTTTTCTGCTGTAATGTCAAAATATTCAGGAGTGCTGTCAAGGATATATCCGTATGGAGCCTGAACCTCTACTATGGAATATCCTTTTCCATATGGTAGAGTTTCAGGTGTGATAAGACAGCCTTCCTCATTTGTATAGAAAGTATCAATCTTTGTAACAGTTGGATAAGTATATTTCATAGTTACAAGCTCGCCCTTTGGATTGTAAATCTGAAAGCCTGCGCCTGCATATGGAATCTGCTTGCCTGTTTCAGAATCCACCTTTACTATCTTTACATAACTTTCAAGACCTGCGTTGTTAATTAGATATTTATAGGTCTTGCCGTTTTCATTTATGAATACATCAAAGTCCTTTATGAACTCCGTTCCGTCCCAACCTTTTGTCTGATGAACAGTGTATGTACCGTATGGTAAATCTTTAGTTTCTGCAAAGCCGTATTCATCACAAGTTAAAAGGTCACGCTCGGTGTCTTTCGCCTTTGCATAACTGACTGACGACTTGAGATACACCTGAAACTCTGCACCCTTTTCGGGAGTTTCTATTTTTGTACTTCCGTCATCGGTATGCTTGATTATAGAGATTTTTCCCTTTGTAATGTCTTCGGTAACACCCATTGAAATCGAGTTGTTTTCGACTGTATAATTTTTCGCTTCTGCACCTATATGGTATTCAGTTTCATCAAGCAGATAACCCTCGCTTGGCACAATTTCTTTCAAAGTCCAGTTATCACCGCATACATAGTATGAGGTTGTGAAACTTCCGTTTTGGTCTGTGGTATATTTATCTACAAGTTTTCTGTTATTGTAGATGCCGTAAACTGCACCTGCAAGTGTAGCGTTTCCCTGTGCTATTTTTGTTTCGGCATCGGTTTTGATGACAGTCAAATTCCACTTTTTAAGGACATTTGCAAATGAAACTGTGGCAGTTTTGCCTGACTCCACCTTAACAGTTTTACTGTTCTGTTTTGCATATTTTCCCTCTGTGTTTTCGGTTACTGTGTAAGTACCGGGAACAAGGTCGGTTAATTCAAATTCGCCCTTTGAGTTTGTTTTTACGGTCTTGTTAAAGTTTTCTCCCTTAACTGTAAACTCAATATTTGCAACATTTCCGTCATCTGAGGTTTTAACAAGTTTCAGATTACCAGAGCTTGTCTTTACTTTAAAATATGCTCTTATCGGGTCTGCATCATTTTCAACACCCGTGATTACATCCTGCAAACTCGCATCTCCATACGGAACAAGCACAGTTTTGCCCACATCCGGCATTGACTTTGCAGAATTAAAGGTTACTGCTTCATCTACTGCTGAAGTTGAGGTTAGTATCAATTTATTTCCTGATTTTTTGACTGTAATTCCGTTTGTTGTTTTGAAAGTAAACTCATCAAGTATTTTGTTGCTGTCAGTAAGTGTAACGGAATATTTTCCGTCACTATACTTCATTTCATTGGTTTCTGCCTTTGATGCGATTGCAGATGCAAAGCTCGGAATAGTTGAATAGTTTGCAAGGCTTTTTGAAATCGCATTGTAAATCGACTTAACACCTGGGTTTGCACCGTCTGCACAAATGCCGTCTATATATTTTGTGTTGGTGCATTTGTAACCATCATTTGTACTTCTGCAACCTGACACAAACTCCCAAACAATGAGCTGTGTTGCAATCCATTTCTGATCTTCTGTACCGCTTAAATTCTTTCCCGAACCGGGTTTACCGTACAGCAGAGCAAGGTTAATCGCCTTTTGCTTTGCAGAGCCTAAATTTTTCCACACAACCGAACCGTTCTCCGTCAAGGAATTGCCTGCAAACAAACTGTGACCAGGCTCAATGCAGTAGGCTTCCTTTTCATCGGCAAAGATTTTGCACAATTCCTCACCGGCTGAACCTACTGTGTAACCGTTGTCAGTTGTGGTCTTCTGATATCTGATTATGTTTCCTGCTGTGTCGTAACAGTAATCAAATGTAATTGTTGCTTTGTCACCGCTTGCCGCACTTACAGGGAGAGTAAACACACTGCAAAACAATGTTATGATGACAAGCAGTATTGCCGTTATTCTTGTAAATTTCTTGTTTTTGATTAAGTTCGTCATATTAAAAATCCTTTCATAAAAAATATGGGGCAAGATTTTACCCTTGCCCCGATTGATGTCTTATTCTGTTTTTATACAATCATAAGTTCATCATCTGCCTTTCATCGTAATCTTCATCTATATCATCGGACTGCTCACTGCCGTCTGTGATATTTACATAATCGCCGATAATGTTCAGTGCTTCGCAATAACTGCCCGAGCTCGTAACACGACTGCACATTTCTTTTGCCTCATCTGCCATACCGTTTTGCTTTAAGGTATGACTTGCAATTCCCATCAGATTGAAAATATTGCCGTCCTGACCTATCAATTCACAGTCGGGTTTGACCTTTTCAGCTTTGTTCTGCTCAGGTTCAAAACCGCCCAGCTTGTTATCCACATAGTCGGAAAGCCAAGTTCCGGCAAAGGCTGTATATGACTGCAATCGCCACATTGACAGCTTGCCAACATCAAGGTGAACATTATCAAAGGGATATAGAATACAGGTAACTCCCTCATTTTGAAACACAGACACATCATCAAATTTTGTGTCATCAAGGAGTATTCCGTTTTCTGTGAGAATATCATTTATACCGTCAACCCATTCCTTTACTTCACCTCCGCAACCTTGGAGGATTAGTCCTTCCTTGTTATTCATCTTTCTTAAATCATTTGTTGTAATGTTTTTAATTGTCATTTACATTTTCCTTTCACATAAAAATAGCACCCACAATTAGGTGAGTGCAGAAAAATTTGGCTGTCGGGCCACCCGACTAACAATAGACCACATATATTTTGTTGTTTTCTGCCACTACATTAAAAGACAGGTCACTTGGAACTATGCCGTCATTTTTGTAGTAGTGTGCCACATACTCTATATCGGCATAACAGTATGCCGTCAGCTCAGAAGTGCTGTCATAGTATGATGCATTTGTAGGTGAGAACCAACTTGCGTTGCCTGTGTTAAGAGAAGTATCATATTTCATACCAAGCTGTTTACCGTAGCTTATGGCTGAATTTACAGCAGAAGTTACATCAACACTTTTCTTCTCTATGGGTGGTTGTGTTATCTTTTCGGTTGGTTTCTCTGTTGCTTTTTGAGCATGTTTTTCTTTGGTTGCTTCGGTTTTCTGCTCCGTATCTTTTGATATTGAATCCTGTTTTGCTTGAGTCGGTTCAGTTGCCGAAACAATCGCCGAATTTTGCCCACTGTCGACTTTTTCTTTGGATTTGGTATCCGTTTTCGAAGGTTTTGTTTCCAGCGATACTGTGGGTTTTACCGTAATTTCTGCTGTTTCTTTAGTTTCAATTTGATTTGTTGTACTGATTACAGAAGTTGTTTCAGATACAGAAACATCCGCAGTTTTTGAAACTACGGATGCCTTAATATCATTATTTACTTTTTCTTCTGCTGTACAAGCTGTGAATGTTCCTGCCGCTAAAATCAATGTAAACATAATTGCGATTTTCTTTTTCATACTATCGCCTTCCTTTCAAGCAACAAGTATATCCAAAGATTTTGAAATGTCCAGAGATAATTCACTTATTTTCCAACATTATTCCTTTCATGTTGCTAGTTTTTAATGCCCCAATATGAACAACAGCATTATCACTTTCTTTTCTTATACGCATGTTATTAAGTTGTTCTTCTGAAAAATCTTTTATAACAATGCAACAATCAACAGCAGATCGCTTACCTTTACTTTTTACTATACTGAGATTTTTTTCATAGTCTTCGGGATAGTTAATATAAAACCAACATAAATTTTTTTCTTTTCTATATAACGCTTCTTTTCCCGGCAACACACCATCTTTCAAAATATTGCTCATATTTTCAGAAAAAGTAAAGTGTATAAGACCAAATTGAATTATATCTCTTTTATCCTGATAACTTAATAGTGACCTCGGTGTATGGTACAAAAATCCCATCGCAATAAGTTTACTTTTCAAAGATTCGAATACTGTCTTCTTCATAATTAATATACCTTCTTTTAAAATAGAAATTTAATATATTAATTATACAACAGAAAAGCAATAATTCAAATATCGCTTACATCCTTTGCGTAAAGTTCTCCTGCTCATCTTCCGACATATTCTCAGTTTCTGACTCTGCCTGCTGTTCGTCGAGTGACTGATGATATGCTTCCTTAACCTTGTTGTTTAGTAAAGTCCTGGCTTCTTTGGAAATTGGGTGGGCAATCTCGTTGAAATGTTTTTCACCGTTATAATCAACATATACATTTGCAGGCATAGCAACAAACAGACCCTTTGCTGAATTCATAATTCTTACGCCGTGAACAACTACAGCACCACCGATTGTGACGCTGGCAAAGGCTTTTGTTTTGCTTTCTTCAAGACTTATGATCTTGTCAATTTTCACCTTGATATATGGCAGTTTCTTTTTCTGATTGTTATTTTTGTTTCCTTTGAAATTTGTATTCTGTGCCATTATAAATTCACCTCCGATTTAGTGTTTCTGTTTTTCTGCCCACAGCAAAGAAAGATGCACAAGTGCGTCCCTCTGTTCTTCTTCGGAAAGACTGTCGAGGAAATCTTCAAGGGTGATATTTTCTTCAAAATTGCCCTCAAACTCATCTAAATATTCATTACAGTTATCGCAGATTTTCTCTTTACGCACAACTACCGAATCGTCATCAAGCTTTGTAAATGACAACACATCGTTGCATCTGAATCCGATTTGCTGACGGATTTCATATGGAATTGTAATTCTTCCTCTTTTGCCGAGAAACCTATACAATTTCATCATTTCTCATTCTCACTTCCTTCAAATTCATGCTTTTCTCTGCACTCATCACAAATGCAGTCGCAGTCACATACTTCATCTTTGCATCTTTCAAGAATAATTAAGCCATCTGCGGCTGTAATCTTGATAATCGAACCTGATATGATGCCTGATACAATTAATGAATCAAGCGGTATACTGATATATACTCTATTTTCCATGGTAAACAACATTCTCCTTTATAATTTTATTCACTTCTCTTGTTTGGTTTGTATCAAAAAAGTTGAGTTGATACGGCTTTGACCGTTCACGCTCACGCATATCATAATTTGATATTATAATTTCGTGGAATTCCTCTCCCGGTTTATACTTTTGAGCCATACTGTGAACTCTCGTAAACCTCAAAAAGTAACATCCTTTATACAAGTTTCTGCTTTCTTCACAATCGTTATATGAAAGCAGGAATTTACCTTTGATTCCGAAAAGAGTATCACGAAGTCGCAAATGGTCATCCCAATTAAAACCACAAGAATAAAAGTGTTCAGTTTTAATGTAGGGAGGATCACAATAAAAGAAAGTATCTTTTCGGTCATAATGGTTTATCAGCGTTTGAAAGTCCTGATTTTCAATTACCACATTTGACATTCTCACACTTACATCTTCTATCAACCTAAATAGACTTCGTATAGAAAAGGGTTGACAGGCAAAAGATTTTCCACTGCTTGAATAACTGTATCGCAGTAATTTTAGAAACATAACTGCTCTGCGAATATCATAATCCGTTGCAGATTTACTAAATAGCTCTATAATTTCTTTAGCTTGAGGTTTAGGTAACATTATTTTAGTAAGTTCTGTTTCCTCGTCAATAAAGTCGTTTCTAAAATTTTTGTGCTTAAAAAAGTCTTTGAGTACATTAAAATCATCCCTTGAATTAAGAGGATAGAACCCAAGTTCTTTTAAAAAAGCCATTGGTCTTTCCTTTATACAATGAAACAAATTTACAAGGTCTTGATTGTAATCGTTGTAAACCTCAAATTTGTCCGGCTTTGATTTACCAAGCATTACTGCTCCTGAACCACCAAAAGGTTCAACATATCGGTAGTATTCCAATGGAATAACCTGATAAATAATAGGTAATATTGAAGTCTTATTACCTACCCATGTTACGGGTGTTTTGATATTATCCACCTCCTGTGGCAATATCAATCGCCCCGAAACAACAAAAGCCGTTGATTAAGTTTTTAACTCAACCAACGGCTTATATCTGAAAACCAATATCAGTCGTTTGGAACGATTGATATCAGTTGTTATTTTTATTCTGCTTTACTGTTTTCGTTGACCTGTTTAATTATCTTTCCTATTTCTGATATTACATTCACTGTAACAGCATTCCCAGCTTGTTTGTATAGCTGTGAATCTGATATTCCTGTTGCAAACACTTTATCAAACTGCTCATCTGTAAAGCCTTGTAATCTCCAACACTCTCTCGGAGTCAGCTTTCTTATTCTGCCGATATGAATTTTCTTTTCCTTATCCACAAATACAACAAGAGGATGTTCCTCATCATCTGTAAGGTTGTATTCTTCTATGAACACTGCAGAATGTTCTCCTTTTCTGTTGCTGATATCGGATGCGTGACGGGCTGTAATACACCTTGCAATTTCGGTCATTTTAGGGTCAGGGTTCATATCAATAAAGTAATATGCCTGAGTTTGGGATGTTGTAAGCGTGTGTGCAACTTGGTTTCCAACCCGACCACGCCTTGAATTTTGACCGAGATATGCAGTATCTATACTGTCACCGGGATAGGCAATTTGGTATCCGTCCTTGGTATTTACCTTTATCGGAAGTCCAAATTCCTCTATGCTATACAGACCTGTTCTGCCACCAAAGCCACCGGCATTACTTGTTAATGTAATACTTGTTCCTTCTGAGGAATATATGCGGTCACCTTCTTTGCCCGGGTATCTTTGTACAGTAGTTTTAGGATTTGTCTGCGTGAAAGATAATACTTGTCCGGCACATTTTTCTCTATGAAATCCGATAATATACAATCTTTTTCTGGATTGCGGAACTCCGAAATTTTTGCTGTTAAGCACTTGCCATACGACATCATACCCCAATTCGTCCAACGAACTGAGGATTGTTTTAAATGTCCTGCCTTTGTTATGACTAAGGAGTCCGGGTACATTTTCAAGGAACAGATACTTAGGCCTTTTAACGGAAGCAATTCTTGCAATCTCAAAAAACAGCGTTCCTCTGGTATCTTCAAATCCTTTCCTTTGTCCTGCAATTGAAAAAGACTGACAAGGAAATCCTCCCGTAATAAGGTCGATATGGGGTAACTGTTCGGGTATAATTTTTCTTGCATCTTCAAAGTAAAGTTCGCCTCCTGTATCATACATTGCTTCATATGCCTGCTTTGCATACTTGTCGATTTCGCAATATCCTATGCATTCAAAACCGTCAATTGCTTCAAGTCCGGAACGGAAACCGCCTATACCGGCAAACATATCAAAAAATTTAATTGCCATAAATCTTCATTCCTGTGAAGATTTATTTTATATTCACCTCACTGTTTCATAATCATTTCATTATCTTCATCAAGCGTTTTTTCTTCAACTACTAATGAGGATTGGCTTTCAGCTTCAATTTCTTCCTGGGAAAGTTTCCTGAATACATCTTCGCCGGGAACAACTCCGAGGGAACGACCGTTGTCCCAATCAGGAAAAATCGTACCCATATCATCTACGGCTCGAACTGTACCTCTTGTACCGGATGGTACAGGAGAATATGGGTCATTCATACAGATAAGCTCAATTCGTATACCGGGTGGATACATCTGCTTAACGCTTTCAGCAATTCTGCGCTTTCTATCAAATTTATTCAAGTTTATTACCTCCATAATTAAATTCGTAATCTTGTTGAATTTAAGTAGGACTTCTGATTTTTGTTTTCATATGTCTAACCTCCGTTATTAAATTTTTTGTTGTCATCAGATTTGATGTCCTTTCTTTTACGACTACTTTCATTATTAGAAAAGTAATCGTTTCGCCTATCAAAGTTAGGCTTTTGTTTCATCTCTCTTTCAAACTTTCTAAGTTCAGGTGTGTCTGTAAAATACATTAAAATCTTCCTTTCTTTATAAAATAAAAAAGCAACCGTCTTAATCTAAATTAAAACGATTGCAATAAAAAAAGAGCCAATTACTATATATCAAAATATAGTGATTGACTCATATGTTTGATTGTATTAAATTAAGCGAGAAAGATGTCAGTTCTTCTGTTCTTTGATTAGATTCTGCAGTTTTTCAACGGCATCATCTTTTGAATCAGAATCTTTAACAATCTGAATAATCGAGTTCATAAGAACATCGAATTGCTTATCAGTCATATTCTGTTCCATATCCTTTCCTTTCCGGCTTGCCAAAATAGATAATTTCTGCAAACCGAAAACTTAATAAAAACAAAGGCTCATAGAATATACTATGAGCCTCGTTGTGGCTCCCCCAACTGGGCTCGAACCAGTGACATCATGATTAACAGTCATGC
>OIZP01000035.1_pt1 | contig 94884 bp, 87 predicted proteins | sample 1588531 | NCBI WGS metagenome assembly OIZP01 (sample SAMN03283283) | human gut metagenome | biome: human-associated habitat; material: feces | host: Homo sapiens | place: Peru | collected 2012
GTAATGTGTTGAATATCAGTTAGTTATGAGTGCCTATTATATACTATATATTATAAGCTATCATGACTGATATTCCTCCATGCAAATATACTAAAATAGGGTTACATACCACCTGTTTTAACTGAAATAGGGTTATCTCCAACCCTATTTTGTTCCAAATGTTGTAGAATCATACAACTTTTTAGGAAAATGTTGTAGATATATACAACTATAATATCTATTATAACTAGCAACACCAGTTCCCCCGTAGAGAGATGTTTGATGTTATAATCTCCTTTGTCGGCTTTAGTATCACTTTAAACATTAACATTAATATAAATAGTAGTAGGAGTTATAGTCATCAATATCTCTTCTACGGGGGTGTTAGTATTACTAGTATAGATAGTTAGCTAGTCAACTATATGTTCAACCCATTCTTTAAGTTCATCTTTAGTTTTAAAAACAAAGTTTTCATTAACTTGTTGAACAATAGGATTAGAATTAACATCTTCAATATCTAGAAAAACATACGTTTCTTCATCAGATATTATTTGTATTAGTTTTCTAGAAACATAACCTTTAGCAACTTGTCCTCTAGAAAAATCTATAACATATACTTCGTCACCAAGATTATATTGAGTTTTAATAATATTCATCATATAGCTAACTTCATTACTTCATTTGCGGCTTTGAGCATATTGTTATTAGCAGAACCCCAAATAAGAGATTCCATACGCTTTTCACCTTCAAGATTAGCAACATTAGAGTAAAAACCTGTAACTGCATTATAAGCTCCCCAACCATTTCCATATATATCTTTTTGACCAATACCATCATTATAATATTCATACATTCCAGATATTATATTAGCTTTACGAGTACTTATTCCTGTAGATTCAAGACATCTATATTCTTTATTAACTAATCTATTATATCCATGTTTAGAATCATAAGACATTAACTTTTCTTGTTCTTCATCGTTAAGATTAATATCTGCTAGATACTTTATAACAGCACCATCATCAAGTTTAATCTTAGACATTTCTCTATATAGTTCTTGAGCACTTCTTGCTCTTTCACAAGCAACTTTAAGAACTTGTGTTCCTATTTCAAGTCTTTCTTTAACAGTCTTAGTATGTCTAAGTCTAATATAACAATCATTCTTCATCAAAGCACCATTGAGCATATTTGTACATATAACACGAATAGGAGATAGAAGAATGTTAACAGAACCACTACCATCATGACTGTTACTAAACACCAAATAATTATTGATTTTGTCACCTTCAACATCAGTATTAATATTTAATTTAGCTGTTACAAATACTTTATTACCATAACCAAAATAACCTGCTCTATCCCAAGTAGCTCCACCTTCACCTATAGCTTCATCAAAGAAGTTAAAAGCATCAGCGTTTTGAACTATTTCATATTGAGATTTAACTATACCTAGAGGTTCATTAATATCTGTTCTATAAGTAGCAAAAGCTTTAGGACAATCACGATATATTTTACCATTATGTGCAAAAGCATCTTCATCTATTTCGTTATTACGACCTATTCCAAAAGGCATTTTAGCTACTAGAGGACATTTATCTACAGTCCAATCTAGACCAGCAGTTTTATTAACTTCAGCAGAAGTTTCACACATAGTTACATCTTTACCTAGACCACTTCTCCAAGGTAAACCGTTAACATTATATTTACTCATATCAGTTATTTTATTTTTTAAAATCCTCTACAAGCCATTATTATTTGACTTGTGGAGGATTTATTGTTCAACATATTATTATTCTTCAGGAGCAAGCATATCAGACTCTATCAGCTTATCAGTATTCTTCTCAGTCGGCTTATAATCCGGATTTAACTCCAAATTCATTGTATAACCTTCAACTACTTTATCAGTACGAGTAACTTGAATTATTTCTACAGGTTCACCATTAAATACTTTATCATTAAAGTTATAATATACATCATTAATGTTTGCACCAACAGTTGAAAATGAATGAACATTACCATCAGCAACTTTTACTGATACTTCAAATATATAACTATTCTTTGCCATATTACTTAATATTTACTTTCTTATTAATAACTATTTTACCAAGATTAGTGTTATCACCATTCTCAATAATACTTTTAATATCAGGTTTAGAAATACTTCCTTTAAATTTATACATAGGAGAAACAGAAACACAATCTGCTACAAATTTATAACCTTTTTCATTAAATATAGATGAAAGAGGAATTGTAACTTCAGTTGTTACCATCAGATTATTCAAATCACTATCATAAATGTTTTGAGTTTCATCAGGCTCTTCCCAATATACATTTCTACATTCATCTACAAATGCTTCTTTATCTATAGTATCAGCTATATGTAGAGTGTTATTAATTTTGTTATAACTTAAATCAGATTTAAGATTATAAACTAATGATTCTATAAAGCTATCATTAGTTTCAACAACTTTAGTTTCTTTTACAGAAAGTTTCTTAGTTCCATAATCAATAAATCGTTTGCCTTTCTTATCAGGAGTACCAAATCTTTCTATAGCTGAAACTAGAACATTATTAAGAAATGTAATAGACCTTTCTTTTTGTTTCTTAACTCTATCAAGTCTATCTTTCTCTTCTTTAATAAGAACTAAGTCATTATTAAGAGTTTGAATTACTTCAGCATAAGCTAGACATTTCTCTTTAAAGTCATTATTTGTAGCAGCAAATTGATTACTCAATTCATCATCTACTTCACCACCATTAGCTTCAATAGTATCTATTAAAGCTTGTAAATCTTCTTGTATTTCAAATATATTCATAATTCTAATTTATTTTTGATTAACACGAGTACTACTATTCTGAACATAATCTATATCTGTAGGAATAAATATAGATTTAATACGTCCACAATTAGTACATTTAAGCACAACATTAATGCCAACAGCATTATTGTTCTTATCTCTGACTTCAACTTCTTTATAAATTTCATCTTTATGAAGTCCTACAAAACATTTAAAATCATCACTCATTCAAATACCTCCTCTGTTTCTTGTAAATTAATATTATATACTGAAGGCTTACTTTCTGTAGACATATAAGCCACTGTCTCAGGGTCAATATGATTAGCTATAAGACATTTTTCTATTTCTGTATAATCATCATAGTAAACATCTGTTTCAAGATAATCTATTGTACCTGTTTCATAATTAAGCATTGTAATCCAAGCCATATTATACAAAATCTAACATTAAAACTCTATTAACTTTATCTTTAAGTTCAATCTCCCAAGTATCTCTAATATCTTTATTGTGAAGTTTAGCATACCAATATGGAATCCAAAAGAATCTCTTCCATCCAAGAGTACTACTATACCTATGAAATATATATATCATTTTAGTATTATATCTATTAAGTTCTTCTTCATTCCACTTAGTCATACTATAATCATAAATGATATTAGTATATTCATCTCTAAGATTAGCTATAAATCTTTTAAGAAGATTGCATTGAGCAAACCAATCATCAGGTTCTTTATTAAACTCTAGAACAAATCTTACATAAACGTCTTCTTTGTAATGTTTAGCAAACTCATTTATAATAGCTACATAATTTTCTGCAATACCTTTGTATTCTACAAGACCATGAACAATTACAGGTCTATCATTTTTATCAAACCTAACTCTAATATCAAAATATCTAACTCCATTATGATATTGTTCATAAAGATTTTTACTTTGACATTTAGCTGCCCAGTTAATTAAATACATCCACCACTTGCGACATGGCAAGTAGGTTAAACTATTGTGACTTCCTAACATATTATTAGTTTTTATTATCAATTACCATATCAATTTCTTCTTTCAACATGTTTATTACTTCTATCAACTCTCTTACATCATCACATTCTTCAATTAAAGGCTTTTTATCTTCATCAGAACCTTTAACTAAAGTATAAATATTATTATAAGTATTTAGATAGCAAATACCATGTTCATCTTGTTTTGCAAGACAACGACATTTAGCACTTACAATATTAAAGCGAACTTTAATAACTCTATCAATAGCATCCTTGATTTTGTTATATCTTATTCTATTATCTCTATATAACTCGTCAGGTAAGAATATATCTTTAATGTCATCAAATACATTTCTTGCTATATTATCTTCAATAGAGGTAAGTCTACGTGCTATAAGTTTATGTTTTGTATCTTCATCCGTAATTACACGTACACTATTACCATCATCATATATAAGTTCACTATAATCATGCCATTGTCCTTGTGGGTCTTTATAACCAATAATTTCTTGAACGTCAAAATCACCATGACTTTTATCAGTAAGCCAATATTTTATATATACTTTAAATTGTTCAGAAGATGGCATATAAGGCATTGTGATTGGATAAAGTTTATCAACGAAATCGTCAAGACTGCTTGAGAAAGTATCTGAAGGATTTTCAGCGTTAATACAATAAGCCCTTTCAATATCTATATATCTAACATTACCTTCTAAATCTTCTTTACGAAAAAGACTACTCCTACGAGGACATTGAATACTTGATTTAAGTCCACGCTTTTTAAGACTTTCATCACTTTCAAGTCTTCTAATACTTTTACCTTCATTAATAAAGAAATCACTGTCTCTTATTGGAGATAATGGTATTTCATCAAGTAGCTTCTTTAGTATATTTCTTGTCATACTGAAACTAAATCCACTATGTCCATCATCCATTAAAGATTTATAAGCTTTGAGTGCTGATTGATAACATGAACAACCATAATCAAAACTTTTACCATCCCAATTAGGATTTTCTCTTTTACAAGCGGCAGCTATTTCTCTTTCTGCCCATTCTATCATACTCATAATTATTTCTCCTTTTGTTTATATAAAATAAATACATGTAATCCTATAAATAAAAATACAAAGAATAGAATTATCAACATTAACACCATTTCTGTCATAATTATTTCTCCTCTTGTTTTAATTATTCATCTGCAAGTATGCTTTCAACATATCTTACAACTCTTTCATATTCTCTACCAGACCTTTCACTATCAGCATAAGCTTTCTCTATAAGCTCTTCACCTGTCCCATAGAAACAACCTACTTTCCATTTATTGTTTGGACGTGTCCATGTAAAGTATCGTCCACTGCTCCAAAAGTTCTTGAAAACAATGTAATCTGCGTTACTATAGAGTTTTGCATCACCAAAAATCTCAGCCTTTCCATAAATATTAATCTGACCAAAGATATTTGCCTTTCCATGAACAACAGCGTTTTCATAAATATAAGCATAATCATAAATGTTTGCTTCATCATATATTTGAGCATTATGGTAAACTCTTGCATTACCATGGACTGTTGCATTATCACAGACATTTGCATAGCAATAAATCTTTGCGTCTCCATAAACAGCAGCATTTCCACAGACATTTGAATTATCAAATACTCTTGCGTTTTCATATACAACAGCATTGTCGTAAACTCTTGCATTGTTACTTATACGAGCATTACCATAAATACCAGCATTATTAAACACCATTGCATTGTTACGAACTTTTGCATTTTCATAAACCACAGCATTACCAAAAACCCATACATTATTATATATTTCTGCATTTCCATAAACTCTTGCATTTCCGCTAACTTTAGCGTTATTAAAAACCCAAGATGTACCATCTTGTGAAAGGTTTTCTTCGCTTTCTATCCAACCTCCAAATTCACCAGCTTTAACATAACCAAAATCTTTTAATGCTTTGATTCTATGTAGTACAAGATTATCAGTTTCTAAAATTACAGGTATTAATTCATACTTTTTCATAATCTCTTCCTCTTTCTTCTTTTATTAAGACTATTATACTTTGCTTTAGCAACTCTACGTTCATACCTATTCATAGGTATATCGGGAGTTCTAAAGCGTTCCATCATTTCATATCTGTGCATTTGAATAGCATCATCTAATTGTTGATTAGATGCAATATCCTTTGCTAATCTGCTAAAATTTTCTGCATCTATATTAGCAGATATAAAACTATCAGTTTGTGGCATTTTCTTTACTCATTAAACTTTTAATCTTATTAGCTATAACTTTCATATTAGGATGAACACTTCCACTACAAGCATCAGCCCTAAGTTTAACAAACTCATCCCAATCAGAATTAAATGCTGTATGAATAGTTTGAACTTTAGTATTTAGAGGAAGAATTTGACGAGCTTGTTGAGGTGTCCAACCATTTTCAAGAAGTCTAAGATAATTACTTTCTGCTTCTTTACAAGCAGAAGACCAATATATATCAGCAGAACTTGGACCACTATGTTCAGTATTAGGACAACGAGTTTCAACCCATTCAGGAATAATAAATGTAAGTTCATTGCCGAATTTAGATTTACCATAATTACAATACCTTGTAGATTCTTCACTAATACTATGAGTTCTATGTCTTGCAAGTTCTCTTACTACACCAATATCTGTAATAATATTAAATGTAGTTCTAAGATAATGATATTTTGTAGGAGTACAAAGATAATTTAATAAATCAGTACGTCCATTTTCAACAATAAATCTCATATTAGTTGTTATAGCAATGTTATAAGTATCAGAATTATCTTCTATTTTATAACATTTAAACTTATCATATTGATTAAAAAAGAATATAGAAAGTTTTTCTTTATTAGCTAAATAAGGAACATTAAGATATACAGTTCCATGTTCAAGACATGAAAGATGAAGTTTAAGTTGAAGTTCTCTACTTTTAGCTATTTCATCAAAAGAATGATTACGAAGAATCACTCTCTTGACAAATTCTTCATCAGTCTCTCCATTATTACGAGGTTCATTCTGATAACAAACTCTAGCACATTTTGCAATATGTGCCCAAATTTCAGGCAAAGTATAACCACAACGCCATTCTTCTACATTAGATTTAATTAGTTTCATATTCTATTAAATATTATATTATTAATCATTATCTCTAATAGCAATATATTCAAAATTAAGATATATATCATCATTAGGATTCTTTTCCCAAATATCTTCTTCTATTGCTTTCTTTATAGCTTCATCTTCTGAATTAGCTTCAACATAAGCATATTCAGTCTCAATATAAGATTTTATAACTTTATATTTTTCCATAACTCATTATTATTGTATAATACATATAACATATTCACCATCAATAGTTACATCTATAAGTTCACCAGTAACACTTTTGATGTAAACATAATCATTTTCATCTCTAAATAAATCAAAACCGTATTTACTTGTTACTCGATTAGTACAATCTTTCCTACTATCTACTTGAAGTAATATAACTTTATTAGTAAAAAGTTCATCATGTAATTTATGATAATAAGTATTAGTATTATTATTAGATTCTAGCTCCCCCGTAGAAGGATGTTTTATATCAACTTGATTATCTCTTCCTTCTATTATAGAAAAATGTTTAGCTTCTGCTTCTCCTACATGAATATGTTTATCCCTCCATGCAAGATACATTACACAATAGTTAGCTAAATCCATAATAGTATCTTCAACAGTTTCATCTTGTACTTCTATACTAAGAGAATTAGTCATAATACCTTTAGCAAGAGTTTGAAATCTTTTAGTTTTATCGAATATTCTACTAAAAGCATAACCTACACCAAGTTCATTACAACCTTGATTGAAACTATCACCATAATCATGATTCTTCTTAGCATAGATATTAACAAGTTTATCTTGAATAGCTCTAAATGATAATACATTTTCATCTACAAGACTTTCATCAACACAATCTGTTAACTTTCTATCTTTAATAGGAATTTGAACAGATTCTTTAGGTTTTCTATTTCTAGCCATAATTATTTATTTATTAGTTAATTGATTAATATTTCTAGCACTACAATCAAAATGCACTCTATCTTCAAGATGATAATATCTACAAAATTCTTTAATATCATCAAGCCAAAGAGCATGACATCCTATTTGTATTTTCCATTCCATATAACCTAATCTTTCACCATTATCAGTTTTCTTTTCAGTAAAACAAATATGTCTTAGATTATAATAGTTTATCTTTATATTTCTTTTTGTAAAATCAATAAAGTAGTCATCAGTATTAGTATAATCATAATGACTAAAATATTTATCATACAAAACATTAAATAGAGTAATAGCTTGTGATAAGTCAACAGAAGCATTATTACTTGTAGTAATAATATTGTTTGTAGTATTCAGTCTAAGTTGAATATTTTTGAAACATTTAGCTCTAGTCATTTCATCCATCCAATGTATACTAAAGTTACGTCCTCTACGGGGGAACTTATATGTAACATAATTATTAAGTATATGACCATTTCTAAACTGTTCTAGAGTTTGTTCAGAATTAGCTTCTTTTATAGCTTTTGCTCTATTTTCTTTACCTCTTTCAATAGCTTTAGACCAACGTACATCAAATTCACTTTCTTTTTGTTCTACTTTATCTACAATCTCCTTCTTACTTTTAGTAAGAATATCTTTCCAAACAATACCATTACTACGATATTCACTGTAAAGCTTACATTTTTCAATATAAGCTTTTTGTTCATCAGTAAAAACAGTATTTGTAATTATCTGATTAATTGTAGGATGTTTTACTTTGATATATTTAGATGTCCAGCCTTTACTTACATTTAGGAAATGCTCTTTACCTGCAAATAAATCTTTTGTTCTAGATATATTATGTTCAGATGATACTTTTTCAAGTTTGTATACAACATCATCTATTTGGTCTTGAAGATAGTTAGATTTAAATATAACTTTAGCTCTATTATTATTTACAACATGATAATAATCACTGTTAAGGTTAACAAATCTATCTATAAGATATTTACAATGTTCAGTATAAAGTTTATGAAGATGTTTTGTTATATCAAAATCTCTTATTTCGTTAACATGTAAAATAGTATAGTTATCAGGAACAGCATGTTCTAAATAATAAGAATAATAATTACCATCCTTAATAACAGCAATCTTACGTTTTCTATCTATTATACCAAAACAAGCATTATAAATATTACCATTATAAAAATAATCATCCCAAGAGTTTTTAATATCTTCTAAAGTAGTATGATTACGAATAAACCATTTTCCATAAGTAAAGAAATAACCATTAACAAAACAATAAGGATTACGTTTAGAATCAAATAATCCCCATTCATCACGATGAACTCCAACATGAAATCCTTCGTTTCTATAAAATTTTCTTTTAATTTTAGGTTCAGCACCTACTTTTTTAATAGCCTTTTTCATATCTTCAAATATATGAATTATTTTATTTTTAAATTAAATATTCAGAATTTTAATTCTAACGAGAGATAACTTGATAGATGAATAATCTATCAGGAGAACAATTTGAAGTCGGCAGATGAGCTAGAAACCATGCCATTTTCAAACAATCAACATTCTTCTACGAGGGTGTTAGTTAAGCTCAATCTCATATATGTCCCCATCATCAGCAGTCACTTCTGTATTAAGATGAACACAAACATCAGATGTAGCATATTGTAGAATAGTTTGATTCCATATATCACCAAGTGTAAATCTTTGTCTTCCATAAGTATCAACATCTGTTATTCTTACTTTTCTATCAGTAGGTTTATCATCAAAAGTAATAAGAAAATATCTATTAATGTTGACTTCATCATCATATCTTTTACTTATACAATAATATCTTCTTTTTGGAAGACATTTAGTCACTAGTTTTCTTCTTTTAACATCAATCCAAGAATTAGATTGATTAATATTATTATCTATTTTATCATAAGCTGCTAAATTCATATTAATTTATTTATGTTTGATTGCTATAGCTTTAGCATGGAATGGAACTTGTTTAACTCCACTTCTTTCACGAAATTCAACTATAGCATAATATAGTCCAATATAATTATCTTTCTCTTTGAGAATCTTTTCTTGACACTCATGCGGAGCATTAAGAGTACATTCAAAACTTTCTTCATTTATATCATTTTTAAGAACTAGTTTACAAAGGTCTTTACGAATACCTTCAGGAATAATATCAATTATAGGAAATTTACCATCATCTATACGTTTATATTTAAACATAGCAGAGTTACGTTTTCCAAATTGATATTCAGCATAAACGTTTCTAACAATAAGACCTTCAAAACCAAGATTAATAAATTTATCTCTATAAGATGTAGCAGAATCTATAGAATTTATAACAACATTAGGAACAACAACTAATTGTGATTTGTTATTAAGATGACTATTAATAGTATCAAATTGATAAGATAATCTATTGATTTGACTAAATCTAATTTGGTCTCTAATAGCATTATTCATATTTTCACAACATATATCATAACACCAATATTGAAGTTTATAATGTTGTGGAAGAGATGGGTTCTTAACAAAGCTATTAATATCATTAACTTGATAGCCAGGTAGATATAATTCTCCATCAAGACAAGCACCTTCTTCAATCATCATATTAAGTAATTGAGTACCTATATAAGGAAGAATTACATCATCCATCCAAGATAGTTGTTTCCATTCAGCACCTTCTCTAGAGTGATATGTAAGTTTAACAGGTTTAAACATATCAGTACTTTTAATAGCACCAATTATACATCTAAGACCATTGATTTTATATTGACCTATATAATCAGCTTTAGTGAAAGGTTTGTTATCTTTAAGAACTTTAGCTAACATAGGAAGAACAAAACCATCTTGAGTAGTATTATTTTTAGGTAAATACATATCAAGAAAAGAAGCTAAAGAACTTTTAGCAATCTCCATTGGAGCATTATCTTTAAGTTCAATAGCTTCTTTATATCCTTCCTTACGTTTAGCTTTAATTCTAGATTCTATTTCATTCGCTTTAACTCTTTTGGGATTTAATATTTCAGTATGAGGAACTTTACCAAAAAGACCATAATTACAAATAATCTTATCATCTTTCTTATATATTTCCCATTCTAAAACTTTACCTTGAGCATTACGTTTATAAAGTTTCATTTTGCTTCATTAAATTTAAATAGTCCACTTATTCTAGCATTAATATTACGTTTATTTTCTTCTTCAAGTTTACTTTTAGCTTTAGACTTTCTTTTAATTTTAGGTTTAGCTTTTTGATAAATGATATTAGGAAAATGTTTTTCATATTCAAGATTATTATTATGAATATGTTCCCAATTCTCTCTAACAACATCTTCTTTAACAACTTTATAATTAGTCAAAATAAATAGAATATAACCATTATAAAGTCTATAAGCAAAATCTATTGTTTGAATAAGTCTTCTATTATCAAGAGGACTTCTTCTAGAGCAATCTATAAATTTAAATAAACCTTGAATTACTTCATTAGGAGTATCTTTTTCAAGTTCATGTTGAATAAATTCAGCATCAACTTTTGTAAGTTCTTTTATATACTGTTTATCTATCATATCTAAAAACAACTACTTTAGTTGGTTTACCTAAACAACCATGTTTATATTGACAAATTCTAGCAAAATTAAAAGTATCAATAGTTTTAACCCTAGGTTTAGGATTATCTTCAGTTATATTTAATATAACACTATGTGTTTTATAAATATAATTTACAGGAATTTCAATACCTCTAGTGTCGTTAGAATCAAACATATCCATAGTTTCAATCTCTTTATAATCAGGACTATCAGTATTAAAGTTTATACTACCATAAAAATAAACATTGTTCTTTGATATTTTAAAAGATTTATCACCACGTTTAAGAACTTGTTCTTCTCCAAACATAATTTTATCTTCTTCAACACCATTAATATGTGTCATATATATTTCAATATGATAATGTTTATTAGTACGGCAAATTAAACTCTGATAGTCTCTGCATATAGGAAACTTGACTATTTTCAGCTTTAAATTTGATTTCCGCATAGGTTATCGTTTCATTAATAAATTGATTAAGTTGTTTAATACTATAACATTTATGTAAATCACTAAAATCTTTACCACCATAATTATATAAACCAAATTCACCTCTAGTAATAAAGATATAAGGTATATTATAATTATCGTATAGATATTTAGCACCACATCTACCTGTAGTATCAAAATCTAATAGACTTACAATAAGACCATTTTTATTAAGTTTATTCTTTAACCACTCATATTCATTAGTTTTAAGTTTATAATTTTCACTAGGAAGATTTATGACACCTATATGAAGTTTATCACCAGCTCCCCCGTAGAAGAATGTTGATGATAAATGACTTCCTATACTTAATCTATCTTTACTTGATTTAGTTATAATAATATAATCATAATCATTTCTTTCAAGATTAGGCAGTCCTTCAAGTACATTACAATTAGTAATAAATTTAAGTTCTTTACTTCTATCTCTATAAGGAAAATAAAGTTTAATCAGATATATACCTTGCTTATTTTGACCAAGCATATAAGCATAACAAGGGTCAGACTCTTTATAATGATATTTAGGGTCTGAATTAGTTACACGATTAATATAATATTGGTCTACAGGAATAACAAAATTAGCATTAAGAAAATTGAGATTAATACCAATAGAGTTCCAATAAGCTTTATCTTGTTGATTCCAAGGTCTAGGAACAATTTCTATTATAGCTTTCTTACTTCTTCCTTTAGATAAAGCTTTGACAATATCTTCATCAACATTTTCATCAATAACTTTACCTTCAATATTATCAGAAAAAGTACTAGCTATATGTTTAAGAACAAAATAAAAATCTTGCTTATTGTCAGTACTTATAGGTCTATCATAAATATTAGATAATACATAAGCTACAACTCCATATACATCATCAAAAAATCCAAAACCACCAAAATCTCGAACTTTAAGTCTTCCTTTTCTGTTATATATAATACCCATAGATTTATTATAATCATCATCACGAAATACAGATTTGATTAGATGTCCATGATTGATACAATCTTGAACAACTTCCATAGGTATATTAAGATATTTACTAACTATAGCTTCTTGAGATATTTTAGATTCAATAAAAGCTTTAGTTAGTTTAGACGTATTAGGAGTTCTTTTATACATTTGTTTGTAATGTTAATTGTTATTCATATTACAAATATAAATATTTGAATTGTAATAACAAAATAAAAGGTGATAGAAATTAATCTATCACCTTAACCATTAGCAGTACTATTTAGAGTTTAGAAAGGCATATCACCACCTGCTCCTTCGTATGCTTCATTAGCAGGAGCTGCACCAATATTAACTTCAGGAGCAGCAACTACACCTCCCATAGCAGGCATACCAGCCATACCAGGCATTGTTGGAGTTCCAATAGTAGGAGTCTTCTTAACTTCCTTTGGAGTTATAGATTCCTTAGTAACATCAATACGAATTACTTTAGGGAACTCTTTAGCTTTCATAAGCTCAAGACAACCTTCACCTACAAATGATGGGAAAGAAAGTTCTCCACGAGAAACAGCAGTCCACTCGCCTTTCTTGTTCTTTACATAACGAAGTAACTTCATCCATACAGGAAGAGGTTTACCATTAGCATCTTTATAACAAGGTTTACCAGTTGCTTCTTTATCCTTGTCTGCATAGCTACCATTCATCATAGCAGCAGCAGCTTCAAACAACTTCTTATATGCAGCAAGAACTGTTTCAGGTTCAACAGATACATATTCAATCACACCATTATTCTCCTCATAATCTACAAAGTCAAGAGAAAGAGAATCTTCTTCAGCTGGAGTAAGCTCACGTCCTTTAAGATAGAATACATCAAGAATATGCTTTATCCAAGCAAGAACAGCATTAACTCTCCATTCATCTTTACCTTCAGGAATAGTATCAACATTACTTTCAATCGGGAATAATGTCTGATATACATATCTTTTCTCATTAGCATTAGCATGACAAGAAGTAAATTCAAATGTAAGACGAGGAACTTCAAGACCTGTAAATGTCTTACCATCTGCATTAACAGATGATTCAACTCTTACGTCAGAAAGCTGACCTACAAACAAACCGTTAGCTGCTGCATCTTTCTCATGAAATTTAAGATGAGAAACAGCTTTAGTTGCATTACTTACACCTCTTCTAACTCTTTTAGCAGCCTGTACATTAGCTGCATTTTCTGTACTTACCATAACTTAATTAAGTTTTTAAAGTTTATTACTATTAATATTAATATAAAAGGGAGAACTAATATTGCTATTAATTCTCCCTCAAATTTACGATTTAGTTTCTAAAAATAAACAAGAAATTAGTCTTTATTTTCGCCACGGCGCATTGGGTCTACATCCTCAGCAAAGTTGATAGGATATGCAACTACATCAACATCCTCAAAACCATTGTTTACTACAGTGTTAATAGTAGTATCAAGGTCAACATCGAAGATACGATTCTTAGATTTCTTATCCTCAAGGTCTGCTTTAAGCTGATTCCAAAGAGCAGCATAAGTAAAGTTAACCTGAACACCAACACCTGTAGCAGAAGAAGTAGTAGCAACTTTACAACCCTTGAAATCTTCTACCATTGGAGAAGCAACATCATCAACTGATACATTAGAAGCAATCTCTTCATCAGTAGCTTCAGCAGAAAGCTCATACTTAGCAATAAGCTCGTCACGATTCTCAGCTACAAATGCAGCCATATTGTCCTTCAACCAAGCAGCCTTATCAGCCTTAGTCATACGAACAGAACACATCATAGGAGTACCATTAGCCTTCTTCTTAGCAATACCCTTAGCGATAACCCACTGAGTAAGTGAAGAAACAATAGAATCAACATCTGCTTTAACATCAAGTGAAAGACCATTATCTTCTGCAAACTTAACAATATCAGGATTCTTAGCTGCAATAGCTGCTTCAATCTGGTCAATGTTGTTCATAAACATTACATAATCACCAGGAGCAATAGCAAGAGCTTTAGCAGCTGGAGCTGTAAGTGTAAATGCACCATCAGTAGAACGAACAATCATCTGAGGTTTAACCTCTACTGCACTAGCCTTAACTGAATCATTAACAGCACTGAAACCGAAACCGAACTTCAAATTTGAATTAGTCATAATTGTAAAATTTAAATTGTTAGTAATTAATTAATTATTATTATCTCCAATAGGAGTTGTTTAATCCTTTATTTCTGTATAATCTTCATAGTAATCGGTACTAGGATTAGAATTACCAACTACTACATCTAGTTCACTAGTTTCCATAACACCCATAATCAAATCATCTGCTATATCTCTAGCTCCAAATACAAAAGCTCTATTAGCAATCATTATTCTAGCATACTTTTTATAAGTATCTTTAGTGAATAATTCAGCAGTTTGAGCTTCAGTAAAACTGAAATGACCTTTAGCTGTTATTTCTCTTTCTTTTCCATTTATAACTTTATATCTTTTAAAAGTATATTCAGTTACAAAATCAATAGGTTGAGCTGGAACTCTGACAACAGGATATTTACCTTCTTTAGCAACAGTTATAGCTTGAAAACGATTTATACATTTAACACATTGAGCATTAAGTTCAAGTTCATTAAACATATTACCTTTTAAATCAGCATAATATCTAAGAGGATAAACACCTACTTTATCATCAGTAGTTTTTTCTTCAGCTTCTTTAGGAGTTCTACATCTCACAACATATTCGGGAAGTTGTGTTTCAAGATAAATCGTATTACCGTCAGTATATTGATACTGAGGAGCATAATCTTTACTCATTTCCCATGTTACTCCTGCCCTCGATAACAACGATTTGATGATATGTACATCTACACCTGTTTTACCGTTAATAACATGAATATGTTCTATACAAGTACTAAAAGGAAGATTTAAGTCATTAGCTCTCATAAGAACTGCAAGACCTTCATTTACGCTTTTAACACCGCCTTTGTCACTAGCAATAATCTTTTTAAGAAAAACTTCAGCAGCAGCTAATTGTTTTTCATCAAGAAGATTAATTATATTCAAGTTATTACTAGAACTCTTAACAAGTTGATTATTATCAACTTTATGTTCTTCTTGTTTATTCATTATATCAAAGAGCTTGTTTTGTTTTACATTGCAAATATACAAACATTATTTTAATCTACAACAACACAATCATCATTATTTTCAATATCAACATCAATTTCTTTTGTAGACACAGTTCTATATCTATCATATTTTCTTTCTTCTATACGTTTTTCTTCCATAGTACCCTTTATATATAAGGTATATAGTTTCAATGGATTAGACACGTTTAGATTGCTCATACGATACAAATAAGAACGTATATCCTCACACAAAGGACTTGTTATAATGACAACATCTACATCAATATCTAAATCTTTATCAGGAGAATTAGAAGTAGATAGTACATTAATCTTGTTAAGATTGAAATTACGTTGAGATTGTTTCTTTTGACTTGTAACACCTAAATATTTAGGAAGTCCTTTCTTAGCACCACTTTTATAATAAATAATATTACCGTTATCATCTATAGCTATAACGTTTTCAACTTTATCATGATAATTTCCGCATATATCTTTATCATTAAGTGTATTAAGATAGTTAGTTACATCAGAAGCAAATTCTCCACGTTTATTAATGATTAGAATTTTCTTATCTTTATTTTCTTCAACTATATCATTAATTTCTTTAAGTTTTATGTTGTTATCACTAAGAAGATTACTTCTAAGACGAATTAATTCAAATGTTTTAGAAGCTCTATCATTAATAGCGATTGGATTATAATACTTATCAATTTCACGATTAAGTTCAATACTCATATCAAGATTTAAATCCCAACCATTATCTTTAGCAATTCGATTACATACATCCAAAGCAGAAGTATTAGTTTTACTATTACCTATTCTTGCTTCATTCATAACATCGAAACTTCCAAATATATTTATAGATGTAGAAATTTCTTTGTTATATTTATCTAGAAGTTTAGCATCTTCAGAGTCAGAATCAAGACGTAAAGGTATCAATAATTCTTCTACGGGGGTGTTAATGCGAACTGCATCGAGTTCTTGTTGTCTAAATGTATCAAGAGTAGGACAAACTTTAGATAAATAAGTCATAGATTTATTATCTAAAACTTTATCTATAATAACAAGTTTAAATCTACTAAGATATAAAGTTGTATAAGTACTTTCACTTATAGTATTAGTTTTATAACATATAGTTAGAAAAACATTAGTTTGTCTTTCATGACCATCATTATAATCTTGACTATAAATAGAAATATGTTTATCATTAAACTTAGAAAGAAGAAGTGTTTCTCCTTTATCGTTTAATTCTTTAAACTTATTAACAACTTCAAGTCTATCAGTAAATCCATCTACTAATATTAATATATTAGCAGTAGGACTACGAGTTAGTACATTTGATAATACTGTTATCAAAGGAATAGAACAATCAAGAGGTTTAGGACAAATCATAGTACCAATACCTTTTTTATCTCTCCATTGATTAACAGCAACATTAAATAGTTCTGTTTCAATCATATTGTTATATTATTCATTAGTTTCATCATCAAATAAACTATTATACAAACCAAAGTTACGTTTAAGCATAACTTTTCCACTAAGAAGTTTCTTATTACTATCACCTTTTCTATTAGGAGATATACCAAGTTTTATAGGATTTATAATCTTATAAGCTTCATTATAATAATACTTATAATCTATACCTCTTTCCTCAATAGGTTTATCATCTAAACTATTAAGAATAGTAACTGGTAATCCACTAGCTAGAACAGATTTAGCTTCAGTTGTTTTATGTTTCTTATATATTATGACACCATTAAGACTAACATAAAATCTAACATGACGTTGACTTTCTATAGTCCTAACTTCACCATTAATAACTCTATCATAAACTACATCAAATTGCTTTCCAACATTCTGAGTTTTACAAAAATCAAGAATATTATTATGAGACTTTAATGTATCTATAACAGGAGTTCCATTAAGAAAATAATCACAAACAGCTTTAGCTACAATAGGCATATCATAACCCTTCTTCAAATCTTTAATATATTGTTTAGGGTCTAGAGCACCTTTATATTCAAGTTTATTATTCTGTTGTTTATTGACATAATTATTAATATCTCTAGCAACAAAAAGTTTATAACGTTCACTATCCGCTTCAAGTTTATTTTGAGCGCACCATTCACTAGTTATACGTTTAAAATCTTCTTCTTTATCTATTGGTAATTTGACAATTATACCATCAGTATTAGCTGATACAACATGAATACCATTAAGTTCAAGAGCTTCAATAACCATTAGAACCATAAGTTGACCATTAATAGTAACTTGCATTTGAGCAAACCTATCATAGAGGAAGTAATCAGCAAAGCCAAACTTACCATATATAGCATTAATAACAATTTTAAGTGCTTCAGCACTAAGCTTATTGTGAACGCCTTTGATAAATTGTTCTACTTCATCTGCTGTATGTTTACATTTAATACGTGTTACTCTAAAATAATCAACCATTTTCGTAAATATACGTTGGTTAAGATGTTTAGGTGCTATATTATAAGCAACCATAACACTTGGGTAAAAGCTACTTATATCATAATGAATATAAGTATATTTACCTTCAACGCTTTTCAGTTCATCAGGTCTATCTTGACTATGAAGTCCACCAGTTGCTAAAGTATAAGTAGTATCATAAAAAGTAAACTCTTTACAAAACGCATCTTTATTAGTATGATAAATATATATTTGTTTCATATCTTCAAGAATATCTTGAAGTTGCTTTGTTTTAAAGCATATATGAGGAAATATAATTTTATTAAAACTAAGACGAGTACGTTCAGTTCTAAGTTTCTTAAAAGCTTCAACTTTAAGTCCACTCATTTCAGAGTAGAACTTATATAAAAGTCTATCAGCTATATTACTTCTAGCACTACACAATAGATTAAGATTAAAAGCATGACCAAGACTATATCTAAGTTTTATTTCTTCAGGTTTTTGTCTTGCTATTTCACATACTAAATAAACATCATTCTTATTATAATGAAGCATAGGCTCTACATATTTAGGAAGAACATATCTATCAAAGTCATTAGTATATAAAGCATTAAGTTGTTCAATACTAAATCCTCTATAATTAGGTTTCTTTCTATAAATTTCAGCTTCTCCTTCATCAATAGGAGGTAATGTAAAATCTAATAGTTCATGCCATTTAAGATTAATAGAAACCATCTTTAGACTTTTACCAAATTTATTTCTATTACCATCTTTATCTATATTTACTCCAGCACTATTTAAAGCATAAACTTTAAACAAATCTACAGTAGCATACGGAAGTCTAAACTTACGTATATAATCAAGTTCTTTATCAGCCCATAATGCGGATTTATCATCTTGCAGAGAAATAAGTTTTTTACTTAATTCATAAAGATACTTTATGAGAGATGTAGAAGAATCATAACGATTAAAGTTCATAAGAAAAGCTTTAATCATCATATCATCATAAGCTTGATTATTATATCCAAATAAGTCATATCTAATAGGATTACCATTATCATCAAATCTAGCTTCCATATCATTTATAAAAGAAACTAGTTTAAGGATTTGAGAATCATCAGTATCACTTATATAAAATATTCTACTTTCTACTGTTTCAAGTTTATCTTTAATTTCACTTACTTTATATTTATCTGTTAGAGCATCAGTTCCACAATCAGCAAATACTTTAAGATAATCTTGAAGATTAACAAAAGTAATACTAAATAAATTAGGAAATATCTCTACATCATAAGCCCAACTACGAATCATATATTAATAATATCATAATCATAAATACCTGTTTTAATACTATTATACCATTTAATTAGATGACCTTTGAAATCTTCAAATTTGTTATCATCTATGTATTTAACAAAAGGAGAGTAAGAAACATTATATATAGTTCTAGTTTTAGAATCACATATAACAGAATCTGTATAAGAACCTATATTATCTATGTTAAGCCAAAACTTAGCAGCATCACCAAGAAGCATTACATGTCTAAGTTTATATTTTGCTATTTCTCTAACAAAATAAGCAGAACAATTAGTTAATATTTCACTATTTATAGGACATTCTTTAGCAAGTCTGCAACGTATAAGAGGAATAACATAATAATCATCTAGCTCCCCCGTAGAAGATATTATGTCTTTAATCACTTCTACATACTTACTAAAACTCATTCCTTTGTTCTTATAAGCGTTATAATCTACATTAGGAACTACAATAGCATTTCCATACAGAGGATTACCTACAGGTTGTAGATTATAACACTTATTATTGAACATCCTAAGAGGACACTTACTACAACTCATTTATAATATATTGGATATGCACAGCTTCTCTTTTAAGAAGTTTATCATATTTAATGAATACATCATTCATCATATTATCTATGTATTCTCTATATCCTCTATACATGTTGTATTTAGCTCTTCCTTCAGCCAAATGTTTACCTACTTCAACATCAAATACATCTTTAGGATTACAATTAGCAACACCTTTAGATATTTGTAAATTGTTTGTTATAGGATTAACATATCTAATAACACATTCTATACGTTTATCATTAATGTTATATTTAACTTCATCAATCCTAAGTCTATAAGGATTAGGAATATTACTCTTAGATTTATTTCTACGTTTACTCATAATTTATATATTTAAAGTTTTAACAATAGTATATGTAAGTTTACCTTTATAACCTCTAGCTTTAAGTTCTTCAATCAACTCTCTAGGAGTAAATTGAGCTAAAGCTTCAGATTGACCACTTTGTTTACGTTTACATTTGATACAAATATTTTCTCTACCTGCACCACGTCTTGTAAACATATCTAATGGTAAAACTTCGCCGCAAACAGAACACTTTTTAGTTTCAGCAACTTCATGTTTTATTTCTTCTTGACACATATCTTTAATATTAATAGTTATTTAATTATTTGAAAATTCAATCTGAGGAGCTTAAATGTGTTTACTTATAGATTAATCAGCTAAAGACATTCAAGCCGACAGAACTAAAGGAATGTAGGTCTACGCTTATCCAAACTTTAGAAACGCCTTGTATTTTGCTCTTGATAAAGCTACATACAAACGCTTATTTGTTTCAACAACATCTGTATAAGGACGACCATTCTTATCATAAACAATATCGTTAACATCAATCATAACATTATCATAAGTACTACCCTGAGACTTATGAACAGTTTGAGCAAAACCATAATCTAAATCTCTAGAATAAAGAACTTCTCCATTAGTACGAACAATATTTGTTGCAAGAAGACAACCTTCTTTAAACTTATAATATTCTTTCCATGCAGCAGCTCTCATATTTCTTCTAGCAGATTTAGCATGTTCTATAAGACTATTACTTAATTTCATATACATTTGCACACTAAATCTATCAGTGTGGTCAAGTACAAATAAAGGTTTAGCTATTTCACCACCATGAATGGCTTGAAATTTAATCATAAAACCTTTAATTTTATAAGTAGGATGATTATAGTTTACAATATCATTTATAATATAGTCTTCACTGTTTCTAATTATGATGGAATTAAATTCATCAACTATAGTTGTATAAGATGTTATCAAATCATTATTAGTTATAACTGATTTTTCACCATCTTTAATTATAATCTCACGAATAAACTTATTCCAACTAGAAACACACATATTAGTGTAAGATAGAATACGAACACTATCAGTATTAATAGTTATCTGAGGGTCTGAAAATTGAGTAATAACTTCTTTACCAAAATCATCACCTTTTAAAACTCTAAAACCTTTAGTGTTAGTTTCATCAAATACTTCTTTAACTCTACTTATATAACTAAGAAAATTATAAGATTTATTATCTATATCTTTTCTAAGCATATCGAGTAATGGTATAAGAGGATTATCTTCTTCTTGTCTTACAATTTGAGTAAGTTTATGAGTTTTGATACTTTTAAAAGCAGGACTGAATTTCTCATTTACAGGTGCTAATTGATGGTCATCACCAATATAAATAAGTTTAATCCTATTTTCTTTTAATTTGCGTTCAAGATAAGTACTTAAACCTCTATTAATCATAGATGCTTCATCAACTATATAAAGTTGATATTCATCTATTTTAGGTTTACTCTTAGGGTCAAACGGAGGATTATTAATATCAAACTTTTCAACATCAAAATTAAGTCTAAGACCTAAATCTGATTGAAGAGTATTTACCTTACTACTAACATCTGAACCTAGAGAAGTTCTAAGAACTCTACAAGCTTTATGTGTAGGAGTAGCAAGACCAATCATAGAATAAGAAATATTACAATTCTTAATAATAGTTCTTACAAGATAAGTTTTACCAACACCTCCAGGACCAACAAGAGCACGTTTCCAATCATTAGGATTATAAGGCTCATTAATAAAACTTATAAGTTCAAAATAAGCTTTACGTTGGTCGTCTGTAAAATTAGTAATTTCAGAACTATCTCTAAGATTAGCTTTACTAGCTTCATTTAATCTTATAGTTGTCATTCTTCATAATCATTTATATCATCTTTTTTAATTCTTTCATTAATATCAATTCGATTACCTAAACGTTTAAATTCAAATTTAAGTTTAGTACCATTACTTACAATATTTCCAATTATATACCAATTAGGACTAAAAGGTACATATCTATCAGAATAAGAACTATTAATCGAAGCAGTAAACAAACTTAATATATAACATACAAGCTTTTTACCACGTTCAAATATAACATTTCTATATCTAAGATTGTAACTATCATCAGTAAAAGGAATCTCATAATCTTTGATTTCAATAGGTATAGTAGAATTAGGATATAATCTACCATCTAAATCATCTTTAGATATATGAGCATAATAAGAATTATCTTTATAAACAACAGTACCAACAACAAGTAGAGATACACGCTTATAACATTCTTCTACGGGGGTGCTAGTTTTACTATTTAAACGTTTAGGTTTAGCTTTAGGTTTATTAACCTTGAGCTTTAGCTTTAGACCTCTTATTTCCATCACGTTTATCAGTTAACTTACGTTGTTTATTTTCTTTCTTGATTTCTCTATAACTCTTATTAGATTCATCAGACCTATCACTTATTGCAGCTGTTCTATCATATATACAACGCCAGTTACAATAATGAACAAGAAAATCAATTCTTCCCCATGTTTTGATACCAATTCTAGATTTGTCACGAACTCTTATGAGTTTGTCGTTATAGTCAATACCACAAACTTTAGATACTCTAAACAAATCCTTACTTTCATCATGTTTCTTTGCCATTTTACAGTAAATTTAAATTATTAATAATATTAGTAACATTAGTACACTTACGATTAAGGGCAGTACTAACTCCCCCGTAGAAGAGGTTATGAGTTATATTATCTTCTACTTTAGTTCTTCTAGCTGGTTTCGCACCATAAGCCGTAGTATAAACTACACTTGCTAGAAGATATACGTTGTTTATTTAATTTTTTGAAAATTCAATATAAATGCTTCAAATCTCTTATCTGATAAATATATCGTCAAATTGATTTGAAGCCGGCAGAAAAGAAATATTATAGGTCTACTGGATTCTCTTTATTATATGATACCCAGTAGTCAGCTTCGTGGTCTTCCCAAATGTCTTTTAGAACATCATCAGGAAGTTCTACAACATCAGGAGGATTAGGAAGTTGATGTCTATTATTAAGAAAAACATCAAGAAGTTTATCAGAAGATTTATTCTCCATAATAGTGATTGTTTATAGGTTTATAATCAGATGTCTTAACTCTAATACTATCATTTATTTTACTGACAGCATAGAAATAATCAGCACCTATATCACCACACATATAAGTATCTGATATATTTATATCAGAATCAATACTTTCTAACAAATCTTCAGTTGCATTATAATATGATTTAAAATCATTTATAGTGTTACGCTGTTCATTTATAGTACTATGTTGTTCAATTATAGTTTTATGCTGAAAATAAATAATTATTCCAGCACATACTAATACAATCCATACTATTATTAAAATTATATTCTTTTTCATAATTGTCTTCTTTAATTAGTTTATAAATAAAACCGCTACTACTTTCACAAGCAATAGCGGCACAAAAATTAAATTTTAGTAAGATGAAAAAAATTATTACTGTACACATGCAAATATTATCCATGCTATATTAATAAGTATAACACTTATTATATACATATACATAGCTTTATGTCTAGCTTTACTATAATTGAAAGCTAGTTCACTTATGTGTTCTGTAAGACGTTTATTATCCGTCTTAGTTGATTCAAGTATTTGCTTATTAGTAGCAAATATAGCATTAAATGTTTTAAGTTGTTTTTCAAGAGAATCAACTTTATTTGTTAAACCAGCTACAGTTTCATGGAGAATATTATTCTCATTAGTAGTTGCTTTAACTTTGTCATTTAAATTCTTTTCCTTAGCATCTTTTCTAAGGATGATGCCAACTAATGTTGAAACATCGCATTTGCTGAGTTTAGTACTTCTACACTTCTCAGCTTTAGTAGGATTATTTTTACTCATAATAAGTCTTTTGTTATATTGTTATTCAAATTCAATATTAGTATATGATTCCTTATCATCACCAACCATTCTTTCACCATAAAGGTCATAATCATCTATATCATCAGATATACAATCATTATCAACCTCTACTTCATCGAGAGAAAATTCATCTATAAAGTTATCTTCATTCATATTGATATTATTTATTATTTAACATGAACAAAGATAACTATTAAATGAATTAGTTCAAAGCAATTCTTCTATTTTTAATAATAATAAGAGCAATTCTTACATCATAAGCTTTTGCAAGCTCGTACTTATCTACAACAGTCTTTGATGTAGATATAAGATTACCATTATAAACAAAATAGTATTTGATTATTTCTTTACCTTTTGTATTAGTAGTTTTATGTTTAATAACCTTAGTTATAAGATTATTATTTACTGCAAGAGTATCATTCTTAGCAGCATAACAATTAATACTACTGATACACATAAGTGCACCAATAATAAAACTAATTTGTATAGGTTTTCCAATAAACCCTTTGTTAGTAAAATATTGACTAACTCTTATAAGAGCTTGTTCAAAACTATTACTAAGAACGCTTATCTGACTTCTAGTCTCATCCTTATGAGACGATTTAAAAAAGTACATCATAATCTTTATAATGTTTATTTGTTATACATGTTTTATTAAAGTGCTAGTAATACCAATATTAATATTAGCATCACTAGCACAATAATATATTAATCGAATCCAAGCATCTTATCTGCTATCTTATCTATCATTTTAAGACCTCTTTCAGAGAGTCTTATGTTATAGATATGAGCAAAATAGTTATCATGCTCAATAATTGAATCAACAGCATTATCACTAAATGGATTCTTATATTCCTGATTTTCTGTTACCTTTTCAAGAATAACATCAATCTTAGCACCACTAAAGACTACTCCAATAGCCGTAGGATGCTCAATCAAATGATTACCTGCAAAGGCAAGGTCAGGATTCTCTCTCATAGCTGCTATAAGAGAGAAAGTACTAACATATATAACATTAGTAGTACCAATAACATATTCACCAGTCTCTTGGTCTACAACATAGCCCTTAACAGGTTTATCAAGAGTTACACTTACTCTTGTCCATGTAGACATGTCCTTGGTATTAATGTTGCGAACCACCAAGTCCTTTACGTTCTCATTCTCTTTAACTGCCATCAGCTGGCTCAATACTTTCTGAGTTTCCATAATTAAAAGTTTTAAAATTGTTATTAATAAATTGATTATAAATTATACTCCTAACAATAGTTTAAATACTATCATTAGGAGTTATAAGATAAAAGAATAAATCTATAAGAATAACTTGTTCCAAAGTTTTACAAATGATATTAAGCAGTTTAATCCTACAGTAGTAAATAGAACTACTATAGTAAAAACTATAATAGGATTACTTATAGTAGGAAAAATACTACAACATATATCATTTATTATAAGTAGTACAATAACTATACTTACAGTACCAACAATTAGCATCGCTAATGTCTTATAAAACAGTTTGTTTTTCTCTTCATTAATCATAATCAATGTCTTTATTTGTTTTATTTATAATTCTAATTTATCAAGTATATCGTTTAATTCTTCATCAGACATATCTCTTATTTTTTCTATAGGTATATCTGTTTTCATTATAACAATGTCTTCTAGATAACTTCTTTGTTGATAAGCTTCTTCAAACTCAGGGTCAAGCTCTTGCCAATCATCCATATCATCAAAGCTGTTCCAATCTTCTTTATCGGCAATTTCATTAGATATATCATCTAATGTATCATCGATATATTCAACATCAAATATTGTTATAGGGTCTTCAATTAGAAAGAAATTATTCATAAGAGTATAAGTTTTATATTTATTATTAATATTATTGCTATTTATTTAAGAGTATTATCTCTCCCGATTGTAACGAGATTATCAGGAGAGATAAGAGTAGTTTAAACAGATAAAACACTATAAGATATTGGAGAAGCAATAGTATCATTATCAATAAGGATTTGATGAGGAGAAGGGAAGTATCTAACAGGTACATTATCCCTATTACTTTCTACAGTGTAAATATAATCACCATATTCAGTTTTCTCTATATTAGTAATAGTAAACTTAACTTCATCTACATGACCAAACCAATCTCTTACATTGAACACTTTAGATTTACCAATAGCATCCATTACTTGATTATCAGTAATATCCTTTGTTCTAAGTATGTCTTTGCCATTACGATAATGACCAAAAACAAATTCACCATAAGTTTTAATTTTCATTTTATTCATAATAATGTACTCCATTATTTAAATTAGTTATATCATCACATATTTTAATACCTTGATGAATTTAAGGTATATCTCTAAATGTTTTAGATGGTCAAGATGAACCATCAGCAACAACACTTACAACAGCTTCAAGAGCTGCAACATCAATAAGTCTTATAAAACTTTTACATAAGTCTTACCACTATTTTGATGTGTTGTTACCGAACCTTGTTTTTTTATTGATGTCAAGACTTGTTTGTTTATTGTTGTCAGTTGCTTGTTTAGTTGTTGTCGAACGACAATGATTAGCAGGCTAATCATGCCAACGACCTTTGTGGTGGTCAGCATGATTAGCCAAGCTAATTAGAGTACAATTTCGAGCATTGCAGCAACTTTGTCTTTGTCCTTTTCAGGAGCTTGACCAAGTATGGCAGCTTTGATTGCATTGATGTTTTTGTCTGTGAACTCAATGTCTTTGAGTTCAGTAAGAAACATCTCACCGTCAGCTGTCTGTTCATTACCGTCAATATCGAGATATGTATCACCTTCTTCAAGGCGAGTACGGTCGATAGTAAGTTTGACATCTTTGAAGATTGTTGTTACCTCAATAGGTAATAGTTCTTCAAACTTTAGGTTTGTCGCCATTAAGTTAATGACAAAGTTGTCCTGCAATTTGAATACGAACTGTTTCTTCGTGAAGGATAACTCGTTGTCCTTGGTTATGATGTATTCGCCAGTAGTTTTGTCTACTTTGCGAGCATCAAATTTCTCCTTGAACTTGAAGCCAAGCTTCATTCTGTCTTCTTTGTCGTTGAACAGATTAGTAAAGTTAACGCTCAGTACCATAGTCTTCTTTTCCATAATGATAATTTGTTTAATTAATTAATCAAGGGCAGAAGCCTTTTCTGCCAAGACTTGGTTTTTTATTGATGTGAGAAGTTGGTTTTTTATTGTTGTCGAGGACGGGGGTGATTCAACTCTTACTTTGAGAGCCAGGGGTTGCAGTACATACACCCCCACTCACACCTATAACCTCATTTATTTATATTTATTTATTCACACCTTTAATTTTACTTGCTTTATTGTATTTACAAACTTCTGTATTCATTATTTCTTTTACTATTATTACCATTATCAATATAATTACCCCACTCACACCTATAAAGTTTTATTTATTACTATCAATAACATTATTACTTTTATAATTATCACTCTTAGTATCTTTATCATTATCATTATTTCCCAATCCTTTACTATATTTATACTATTACTATCATCATTATTAGCGTCAATTTTAATATTATAATTGTTATAATCATTATCAATTTAAGCTCTATCTCAAACTCTAGTTTTAGTTTTAACTCTACTATCATTATAATCTAAAGTTATAATTTCATTATTATATTATCATCTAACTGCAATCATATTATTATGATTATAACTATTACTGCTAGTAGAGCTAGATGTTTGATGACTATAATTCCGTTCAGATGTTTCAGAAGCTGACGCTTCTTCATCATCTTCACTGATAGTAAAACTAACTCCCCCGTAGAAGGGATTATGATATAATTCACTCTTTGACTAGTATAACTAATTATAACTAGCAAGAGTTTATTCATCATACATTTCTTCTACGGGGGAGCTACTATATTTATTATGTCTAGTATCATTAACTTTAGGGCAATAAAAAATGCTACTAGTTTCACAACTCGTAGCATCTTCAATTTATGTGGTCATAACACATGAATTATATATTATAATAACAACTTCTTAATTAGAGCAATGCTTAGATATACATATAATAAAATCAACAAGTCGATAAAGTCCTGAAGTTTGAAGTTGTATTAATAATATCATTATTATAACTATAAGCATAATAAGTCATTAGATTATTATAAGACTTACAGTTATCAACTTTGTAAATCAAATAATATATCTTCAGAGTTCTCCTATGTGTTAAGGGAGGAGTTCTCCTTACTGCACCGTTCCCACTAGAGCAAGACTTTCCACACAATAGTTTGGTTACTATTAATTGTATAGAATCTCTAGCAGTATCTAGAGTAGATATTAAAGGTATTTGTTGACCTGTTCTCACTTTCGGCTACCGAACATCTACAACACTCCATACTTAATATAGAACGCTTGAGAGACTTTCCTTTATTTAAGTACTTGTCATTATTATACCGCTGTATATCTCCGCAGTGCTCCTGATGCAAATATACCTTATTATATTTATACCTTTATTATATATGCTTGATAAAATGAAATTTATATGATTATTTTTACATTAAGTTAATTTAACTTAATGGATTTTGATACAATTAAGTAAATATCTATATTTGTATCACAATAACGGACTACAAGTTGACCTTCAGTTTCAATAGTAGTCTTATTTTAAAAATTAAATAACTTATACATTATGATTAAATTTAAACTTAGCAAAGATGTTACAGGTAAGAATGTAGAGTTAGAATACAATCTTCCTACTAAACTTAGTGAGATTCCTCTTGAGTATTTAGTTGACAAAACTACTTCTATTCTAGTAGCTCCTAATTATTCTCTGATTGCTCTTGTTTGTAAAGAAACTCCTTCTGTTATTATTTCAAATGCTAAAAAGAAGAATAATGGAACTAGTATGTGTATTCCTTTGTTTATTAAAACAGCAGTAGGTACTAGTGCTAAGGAGTTTGTAGCAGGTCTTCATCTTGGAGATAAACTTATTATGACAGGTAGTGATATAGCTATTAGTCAAACTGTAGCTGGAGAAGACAATGTTTTGGATATTAATTATTTCCTTGCTATTGTTAATGAGAACCCTACTATTTATAAAGATAGTATTTTGATTCAAGATAAAGCTTGCTTTGTTAGTTTTAAAGTAGTTCCTAATAGTTATATTCATGGACATAGATTTAGAGTTAATGATAGGCTAAAAAGTGAACGTAGTAGTAGTAATTTGACATTCATCCATACTTCTTCTACGGGGGAGCTAGATAAGTAATTCATATTAATCATTATAGTATGTCAAGTGATAAGAGTACTAGAAAGTTTCCTAGAGGCTATGATGTTACAATAGTTAGAAAAGAAGATGTTCTAGAAACTATTGATGATAACATTATAGATAAGGAAATAGCTTTAGATTTAATTAAACAACTAGAGCTAGATGCTTCTAATTTTATCAAAGAAGGTAGATGGACAAGTCTACCTTTTATAGGTACTATTAGATATAATGAAAATAAGAAAGCCATTATAGATAACATTGATGTTGTAAGACAAGCTGAGAAAACTATGAGCAAACAAGAATATGTTATGTTTCGTAAGAAGCTTGTTATTGATAATCTTGTTGAGAATAAGTATCTTAGACATTATAATTATCTAGTTTCTATGTCTATTACAGATAATAGAAAGCTTTATAATTATTATGTTGAAAACTATGGTGAATCTTATGCACGTCTTATGATGTATTTCTTTAGAACTTTTACTTGTATTGAAGAAACTATTGAACCTGTATGATTAGTGTTGATTTAATAATAGATAAGATGTTAGTGATTGATGATAGTGGTATGCCTGTTGCTCCAACTATTCGTCAATTAATGGATAAAGATATTAAGCAATTATACACTAGAGATAAAACTAAAGATAAATCTAATTATATCAAAGAGTGTATAGTTATTTATTATCTTGGAGACCCTAAATCTCCTGCTAAACAAAGTGGACTTAGTGATGCTGAATCATTGAAAATGGCTATTCAACAAGCAGGTCTTAAAGATGATTATATTCCTGATGAACTTGTTCAAAAGATAATTAAAAGATATTATTATCAAAATATAACTGAAGCTGGTAAAGTTGTTGAGAATATTCAAAAAGGTATTCATAATATAAATCTATCAGTTGATGCTATTAATAGTATTCTTAATGAAAAACTTCAATCAGGTCTTACTCTTGACGATTTACCAAACATTCTAGGAATGGTTGATAATGTTAATAAGAAAGCTAGTGAGCTTCCTAGTATAATTAAAAAACTAGAAGAAGCTAAACAGAATCTTATGTATGAAAAAGAAACTGAAGTTGCTAGAGGTGGTAATGCTGTATTAAGTTCAATGGATGCTAGTAATTATTAATAAGTTATGGATTCTAGATATAATACCGATTATCTTTATTTTGATGAACCTACTCATAAATATACTGATAGTTTAGGTAATAGTTACATTAGTGTTACTACTATGATACATGAGAACTACACACCTAAATTTGATAAAAAGTATTGGCTTAGAAAGAAGTCTAGAGAGCTAGGTATTAGTTCTAAAGAACTTGAAAGACAGTGGCAAGCTATAACAGATGAAGCTTGTACTAGAGGAACTGCGACTCATAATGGTATAGAAGATGCTATTAAAGAAAATAGTATGTTTAAAAATGCCATACAATATCTTAATCAAGTTGAAAGTGGTCGTTGTATTACAGTTGCAGATATTCCTAATCTAATTCCTAGACCTTTAGATTTGGATAAATTTAAAGAAGCTACTAATAATAAGTATCAAAAGATTTATGATGTGTTTGATTTCTATATAAATAAAGGTTATACTATTTATTCTGAAATTGGTGCTTTTCTTATTGATTATCTTATTAGTGGAACTATAGATATATTATGTATTAAAGAGGATAGATTTGTAATTCTAGATTGGAAAACTAATAGAAATGGTCTTCAATTTGAAGCTGGATATTTTAAAAAGGATAAGTCTACAACTCCTGCTCAGCTAACTAATCAATATATTGTTAAAGATGAAAAAATGTTACCTCCTCTTTCTCATTTGGATAATTGTAATGGTATGCACTACACTATGCAACTTTCTACTTATGCTAGAATGGTTGAGCTTATTCTAGGTATTCCTTGTGTAGGTTTAGGTCTATGTCATATTGGAAGTCCTTTTGTGAAAAATCAATATGGTATGCCTTATAGAGATAAAAATAATCAATATCCTATTGACGAAAACGGTGAAGAAACTGTAAATTGGTATCATATTAATTATCTTCGTAATGAAGTAGATGCTATATTAAGAGATAGAAAAACTTTTTTGGATAGTAATAGTAATAAAGTTAATAATCAACTTAGTTTATTTTAAATTGTTATGAATAAAGAATTAATTAATAAATGTAAGAAATATGATTTTAAAACACTTTTAGAAGGTAAAGGTTATGCTTATTTTACAAAAGGTAAGTATAATCTTAATATCATAGGTGTTAGAGCTAAAGGTAAAGAATGTACAAATACCTTTGATGATGCTATAGTTTTAATTTATAATGATGAACTTGATAAAACTATAAGATATGTTTTTCCTGCTACTACAGACCCTGGTATAACAGAACTTAAACATCCATCTAATGTTAAAGGTTGTGCTATACTTGTTCCTGGTCAATATAGAGGTTGTTATCAATTAGGTAAACATAAAGGTAAATATGAAGCTTTAGTTCAAAGAAAACCTGTTAAAGTTTATAGAGATAATAATCATGATGAAATGTATGATTATAATCCAATTTCTATAGATGAAGGTGTATTTGGAATTAATATTCATAAAGCAGGTCTTGAATCTACAGTTATTAATAATTGGAGTGCAGGTTGTCAAGTTGTAGCTAGTGCTAGTAATCTTGTAATACTTGTAGCTGTAGCTAAGAAACAAATTGCTTATACTGGTTGTAAGACATTTACTTATACTTTAATTAATGAGGAGGATATGTAATGGATTTTTTTAGTAATGAAATTAATAAAGGTTGTACAGTATTTATAATTCTTGTAGTTGTTCTTTGTGCTTCTATAATTATTGGTGATTACTATTATAAAAAGAATAACCATATTATTGAAACTAAGATTGAACTACAAAAGTATAATGATAGTTTAAAAATTAAAGTTGATAATTTAGATAGTATTAAAAATGCGAAAGTTATTGAAGTTAAAACACTTGACGATGATAGTACTGTTAAGTTGTTCTATAGACTTATCAGGGAGTAATCAATACATATCTTCTACGGGGGAGCTAGTTAATCAAGATTCAGTTAGTGTTTCTATTGATGATTTACGTATAGTAAATGGTAAATTAGTGGAACTTAAATATGAAAAAGAAGCTAATAAGGTTCTTAGAAATATAGTTCATAATGATAGTTGCATTATAGCTGATAATGATAAAACTATAGTTCAACTTAAAACTAAGGTTAATAAAGTTACTAAACAAAGAAATGTGATAGGTGTTGCTGGTGCAGCATCTATCATTTTGTTTATTATAAGTATATTGTAGGTATGGAAGAAGTTGAGATAGTTGATAAATTTATTAGAGAATATCCTTTTCTTAGTTATATTCTTGAGGATAAAAGTCATTATAAAAGAGCTAGAGATGCTGGATATAATGACCCGAATAATCTATTTATGATTGGAGATAGTGGAGGTTTTCTTATGGATATTAATCTTGATGATAGGTTTGTAGATACGCACAAACTTACAGAAATGGCTGATTTCCATAGAGCTAATGACAAATATACTTTCTTTAAAGAAGATAGTATTCCTCATAGACAACTTCGTAAGAGAGAAGAATATAGAAGAAAACATGGTTTTGATGCTCCTTGTTTGCTTCGTAATGGTAAATTAGAAAATCTTCATATTAGTGGTTCTATGTATAATTATCTTAATTATATTAATATGGAACAGCTAGATGAATCTAGTATTAGTTATAGTGATAAAGCTAGTGTTGCTAAAAAACATCATGATTTTCCTAAATTTATTGATGCTCAATTTTGGACTTTTGCTTGTATGGAATTTGCTATACTTAACGGATTTCATCTTCTTATAGATAAAACTAGACGTGGAGGTTTTAGTTATATTATGGCTGCTGATAGTGCTAATGAAATAAATCTTTCTCCTAATAAGGTTTGTATTCATGTGGCTGTTGATAAGAAGTTTCTTACTGCTAAAGGCGGTCTTACTGATTTTACTATTGCTAATCTTCGTTTCTATGAGAATGAAACTTTCTTTAAGCGTGGTATTCTTTCTCTTAATAATGAAAACTTTGTATTAGGTTATAAACTTCCTAATGGTGTAGTATCTCCTAAATCTTGGAATAGTGCTTTGTTTAGTGTTTCAGCAATGAATAATCCTGATTGTGCTATTGGTAAAGATGCTGTCAAAGTTAAAGTTGAAGAGGTTTCTACAATGGATAACTTTGATGAATTTATGAATGTTACTGAGCCTGCTATGAGAACTGGTAGTTATACAACAGGTAACTTATGTGCTTGGGGTACTGCTACTAGTGGTAATATGCAAATCTTTGAACAAAACTTTTATAGTCCTCAATCTTTTAACTTTATGCCTTTTGAAAATGTTTGGGATAAAGATATGAGGAATGAAGTTTGTGGTTATTTTAAACCTTATTGTTGGGGTCTTCAAGGTAGAATTGGTGATAAGATTGCTATGGATGCTGATGGTAATTCAGACATTGAAGTTGGTATTCGTATTGCTCTTCGTGAACGTAAAATTAAAAAAGAAAAAGCTAAAACTTTTGCTGATTATATTAATTATCTAGGTCAGTATGCTCTTATGCCTTCTGAATCATTTAGTTCTGCTACTGAGAATCTATTTAGTAGTGAAGAACTTATGGAATGGGAAGAAAAGCTTAGAGTTGATAATGCTTATAAGTTTTATGTTGATGGAATGTTGTATGAAGACAACAAAGGTGGAGTTGAATTTAAAACTAATGCTAGAATAGAAAAAGAAGGTGGTAGACATAATGTAGACTTTTATGATTGGATTGAAGGTGTTCCTAGACGTGGTAATGAACATCCTCATGGTTGTATTCGTAAATGGTTTAATCCAATGAAGATACAATACAAAGATTCTAAAGGTCAACTTACTTATGGTACACCTCCTGGACTTTATAGTATTAGTTATGACCCTGTTGGTGTTAACAAAGAGAAAGCAGCCATTACTAACAAACATTCTCACAATAGTATTAAAGTTTGGATGAATCCTTCTCCTTACAATAACTTTAAAACAGCTTTAGTTTGCGCTTATTATGGTCGTCCTGAAAAACTTGAAGAAGCTGATAAGATATGTTATCTTCTAGCTAGATATTATAATTGTATTGGAACTACTGGTGTTGAGGTCAATCGTGGTGAAACTGTTAGTAATTTTACTAAATGGAAAGCTCTCAAATATTTAATGAAAGACCCTGTAGAAATATGGGATACTAGTCTTAAAGCTCATGTTAGTGCTAGTTATGGTGTTAATATGGGCGGTGGAAGTGGAACAGGTTCTACTAAAGTTCTTGAAGGACTTCGTATGCTTAAAGAAATGCTTTATAGTGAAGTTGGCAAAGATGAACATGGTAAACCTAAATTATTTTTTCATACTATTTATGATTATCAAACTATTCTAGAGTTGAAGAAATGGAATAGTGTTGGTAACTTTGACCGTGTTTCAGAAATGATTATTCATGCACTTCAATGGAAACAAAGTGATGTGCAAGCTGCTAAAGAACTTAGTGCTAGGAAGAAAATTCTTGAAACTAGTGATAACTTTTATAATAGAGATTTATTTTGATTTTATAATATTAAATATACTATGTACGGAAGTAAATTTAGTTTTCAATTTCCTAGACAAAAAGTAGATGCTGCTACTAAAGCTAAAGCTGAATGGTATGCTAATTCTATTGATTATATCATTAGTCTAGGTTTGAGTATGAATGATAGAACGGATGTTGAGACAAAACTTAACATCCTTCATGGCAATATTCCAAATGAGTTTTATCGTAAAACTCTTAATCCTTATAATGCTACTAAGGAAAAGTATAAACGTTTTCCTGCTGTTATGAGGAATCTAGATATAATGTCTGATATTGTAAGACGTTATATTAGTGAATATTTCAAAGGTGTTCATCAATTTAGTGTTGGTAGTTGTAGTCCTGAAGTTGTAATCAATCATGATATGAAACTTAAACAAGCTGTTGGACAACAAGCTCAACTAGCTTTTCAACAAGAGTTTCAGAAAAGACTTCAACAGCTTCAACAACAAGCTGCTCAAAATGGTACTCCTCCTGAACAAGTTAATCCACAAGATGCTATGCCTGACGAGAAGGAGTTTATGGAGAAGTTTAATCAAGATTATATTGATGAACAATCTAAACAAGGTCAAGATGTTCTTGATTATGTAAGAGCTATTACAGAAGATAATCAGATATATCTTACAAACTTCTTCAACTTCTGCGCTTTAGGTGAATGTTATAGTTATAGTGAAATTAGAGATAATAAGATTGTTAAAGAAACTGTTCCTGTAGTTGAAGCTTATCCTATTCCAAATAATAAGTTCTTTGTTGAAGACCATGATATGTTTGCTAGAAAGATTATGATGTCTTACAATCAAATACTTGAAATGTTTGATAAAGATTTGAGTGATAAAGATAGAGCTTTTCTAGAAGAATATTATGATAAATCTATATATACTCCTCAATCTACTAGACTTCTAAAGTATGATAATTATAAAGGTTATTATGCTGACATTTGTGATAAGTTTAGTAAAGAAGAAAGAGAGTTCTTTAAGAATAATAATCTAAGTCCTTATGACGTTAATACTCAACTTTATGAAGTATGGCATGTTGTATGGAAAGGTTGGGCTAGAAGAGGTATTCTTACTTATGTTAATGAGATAGGTTTCAAAACACAAAGAGTTGTTGAAGAAGATTATCAACTTAATCCTGAAGCAGGAGATATAGATATTGAATGGGAATATGAGATTCAAGTTTATGAAGGATATAGAATTGGTAATAGGTATAATGCTGTTTATCCAATTAAAGCTAGACCTATAGCTTTCAATCGTAATGGAAAGCTTCCTTATAATGGTATTATGGAAGTTCTACCATTTATGGGTAAATTTAGTATTATAGAAACAATTACTCCTTTCCAAGTACTTCGTAATATAATTAGTTATCATCGTGAAATGGTAATAGCTAAAAATAAGATGCTTGTACTTATGTATCCTAAATCTCTTCTAGCTAATCCTGAAGATGCTCTTTATAGATTAGAAGCTACAGGAACTCTACCTGTTGATGATGAAGAAGATGTAAGTGGTGTTAAGATGCAACAAGTTCGTTTGCTTAATGCTAATATGGGTCAATATATTACAGAGCTTACTAATCTTATGGAAAGTATTAAACTTGAAGCTAGAGAAATGGTTGATATGAACGCTCAACGTTATGGTCAAATTACTCAATCAGCTGGAGCTAATACTACTCAACAAGCTATTTCTCAATCTGCAATGGGTTCTGTTATTATAACTCAAACATTTGATGATTATCGTAGAATAGATTATAATAGAGATTTGGATTATGCAAAACTTGCATTTATAGATGGACTTAATACTTCATATTTAGATGAAACAGGTAAACAAAGATTTATTTCAGTTGATGTCAATTCTTTTATTTCTTCTGATTTTGCAACTACTGTTCGTAATGATAGTAAAGAAATAGATAAACTTCAACAACTTCGTCAATGGGCATTTAGTGCTGCACAAAATGGTGACCTTGATATGGCTATGGCTGCTATAACAGGTGATAATGTTTCTAAGATAAAAGATGCTATTAATAAATTTACTGCTATTAAACAACAGCATGAAGAACAAATGAAGCAAATGGAGCTTCAAATTAAAGAAGAAGAAGTTCAGAATAAGATTCGTGAGATTCAAGCTAAAGGTGAAGAAGATAGAAAGACTGAAATGCTTAAAGCTCAGTATGAACTTCAATCTAAATATATTGATGTTGATATGGCAGCTTTAACAGATAGTACTCCAGCCAATGATAATGAAGCTAGAATGAATCTTGAAAGAAGTAGAGACCAAATTAAACAACAGATTGAACAATCTAAACTTGGTCTTGAACGTCAACGTTTAGCTCTTGATACATATAATGCTGCTGCTGATAGACAAGTTAAACGTGAACAAATGAAGAATGATTTAAAGATAGCTAAGACTAATAAGAATAGATATGATAAATAAACCATAGTTGCGATAATATTATTAAAGATGTGTTTATTCCCCAACTTAGTTGTGAAACTACGGTTGGGGATTATTTTTGTCATTATAGTACGAAAACTAATATTTTGAAAACACGATTTAAGCGTGTTAAATATCAAAGTGGATTAATCTATCATCTAAATATATTGAGTGGCACAGAGCTAAAAAGAAGTTGGTCTACGGCAGTGTTTGTTCATGAGGAAGCCTGCTGTCAGCAAATAGATTTGATGATTAAGTGATGAACCTGCTTATAATCGTTTGAGAGTATTAAGTAATATTGATACTAGTACAAGTACTTATTTAACTCATAATCTTCTAGCTAAAGATAAAACAGTTATTGCATATATAAATAATGTATATAACTTTGCACTTAATATAAATAATCAAATTATTGTTTAACTAAAAAATTAATTAATTATGGAGATAGATTTTGATGGTACAAATCAGCAACCTTCTAATAATGGTGGTCAAGCTGCACCAAATGATAAGAATCCTATGAATGCTCCCGATATTAACGGAGGTAATAATGGAGCTGCTGATATTAATGCTCAGAATAACAATCAGCCTACACCTCCTCCAACAAATCCTCCAGTTAGTCAGCCAGATAATAACAATAATGGTGATAACAATGGTGGTGATAATGGCAACCAAGGTCAACAACAACAAGGTCAACAACAGCATGGAGATAATGGCAACCAAGATACTTCTACGGGGGAGCTAGAAGTTGGTTCTCAAGTTGAATTTGATGGTCAAGTTTATACTGTTGCTGAAAACGGTGATTTGGTTGATGCAAACAACAATGTATTTAAAGCTGCCGCTGATGTTCAAGATTGGATTAAATCTCTTGAAGTTGAAGAGGGTGATGATACAGAACTTAACCTTGCTAATATTCAGAAAGCTGTTGGTCTTGAGATAACAGGAGAAGATGGTAATCCTATTGAATATACAGATGATGTTAATGGAATAAAAGCTTATGTTAGTGATGTAATTGCTAATTCTTATGCTGAGGCTGAACAAGCTGCTTATACTAGAATTTATAATGATAATCCTCTAGTTAAGTCATTTATTGATTATATTACTATACATGGTAATGCTAAAGGTTTTGGTGAAGTTCCTGATAGAAGTGGAGTTGAGCTTGATAAAGATAATGAAGTTCAACAGCAGAATATAATTCTTATGGCAGCTCAAGAGTTTGGTAATAAGTCTGTTAATGAGAATTATATTAAATATCTTAAAGATAGTGGTGCTCTTTATGATGAAGCTAAAAGTTGTCTTGAAGCTCTTCAAGAGAAAGATAAACAAGTTCGTGAGCAAATGGCTCAGCAAGCTAAAGCTCAAGAAGAAGCTGAAATTGAGAGTGCTAATAAATATTATAACTATATAAACAATTTGATTAAAGGTAGAACTATTGGTCAATATTCTCTTCCTGAAACTTTCGTTAAAGAAGTTAATGGTCAGAAAGTAACAGTTAATCTAGATGACTTTTATAACTTTGTTTCTAGACCTGTTAGTGACGAAGAAGGTAATGCTTATAGTTCTGCTGCTGAAATGTTGTTCAACAAACTTCCATTTGAAAAGCAAGTGGAAATGAATATGATTAATAATTGGCTTCTGTTTACAGGTGGTACTTATAAAGATATTGTTGATATGGCAATTAAGGAGAATCAAGTTAAAGTCCTTAAACTTAAATCCAGACAACAAGGTACTAATGGAACTGTGCGTATAACAAAGCCAACTAATAATAAGTTCAATGCTAACGATTTAGTATTTGATTAATTTAAACTAATTATTAATTAAATTAAAGTTATTATGTATAAACTTAGAGAAGTACAACGTGGTAATTATGATGATAGAGGTTACTCTAATGAGGAGACTATTGCTCATCTAATGCTTACCAAACCTGCTGAGATTAACTCTACTCTCACCTATACTTATGGTATGGATGATGATAGATTCCCTTTGACATTCCTTACTGAAGGTCAAGGTTCTGCTGGTGTAGTAGATATTGATACTGTTGATTGGACATGGAAGACTATGGGTCGTATGAAGTTTAATGACCAAGTTCTTGCTTGTTCTGCAACAGGTAATGTTGGACAAGGTGGTGTAATGTTTGATGTTGAGTTTAAGACTCATTGGTTTATTGAGCAATATGGTTTGATTGCTCCTGATGGTATTACTCAAGTTCGTATTATGAAAGACCTCGGTGAAGGACCAAATGGTGGTTATCTTTATCGTCTTCGTCTTACAACTCCTAATCCAAATGCTTATGTTTCTGCTGACAATCTAAAAGTTGGTGCTTATTGGTCTTTGACTGCTCCTACTATTCCTCAAAGTTATTCTAAGGGTAATCGTAGTAATGTTATGGGACCTGGTAAGATGACTTCTCAACTTGAGTTCCACCGTTATTCTAAAGAGATTGCTGGTAATATTAGTAACACTGTAGTTACTTATGAGTTTAAGACTAAGGGTGGTGGTACTACTAACCTTTGGATTAATGAGGAAATGCGTCAGTTTGACATTCAATGTCGTATTATGGACGAGGAACGTCTTTGGTTTGCTCAATATAATAAGACTGTGAATGGTGAAATTACTCTTGTTGACCCTGATAATGGACAACCTATTCCTCATACAGCAGGTATGGAAGAGATTTGCCGTGAGAGTAACTATGATACTTATGGTGAGGAACTTACTCTTAATAAACTTGAGCGTACTGTAGGTGATGTTCTTGACAAAGATACTGATACTGGTTCTATGGAAGTTATTCTTTGTGCTGGTAAAGGATTTATGCAAGACTTTGACCGTGCTATTCGTAATGATGCTCGTTCTGAAGGATTTGTAACTCCTCTTGGTGATAAGATGATTGAGACTTCAGGTGATGGTCTTTCTTATGGTAAATACTTCCGTCAATATAAAACTGTTGATGGTCACGTAATTACTATGAAGCATCTTCCACTTCTTGATAAGGGAACATTTGCTGAGAACGCTAAGTCTAATGGTATGATTCATCCTCGTACTGGTCTTCCTATTACATCTCATCAAGCATTCCTTATTGATATGTCTACTTATGACGGTCGTCGTAATGTTCGTAAGGTTCGTCAAAAGGGTCAGATTTATAACGCTGGTGTATATAAAGGTCTTACTCCAATTCCTGCTTCATGGGGTGGATTCCCAACTAATGTTCTTTCAACTGATGTTGATGCTTCACGTTATGAAGTTAAGAACTCATACGGTCTGCAAGTAGATAAGACTACTAAGATGTTCCAACTCAAGTGCGTACTTTAATTTAAACTAATAACAATAGAGATATGACTGAATTTAATCCAACATTTAGTGGAGGAGGTCCTAATAAACCTCAGATAAAACCTGAAGACAAAAGTAATTCAGGAGAAAGCAAAGTAGAAGAAAAAGAGATTAAAGAACCTAATGATTCTGTAGAAACTCCTGATGAGAATCCTGTAGAAACTCCTGAGGAAACTCCTGCTGAAGAGTTCTTTGAAGAAGATTTAGATGAAGAATATACTGATAATAGAACTATAATTGTTTCTCTTGTTAGTAATTATTCTAATTATCGTAGAGTTAATATGGCTAGTCTTGGTCCAGTTAAAGCTACAATAGGAAGTTCTGTTCGTTCTACTAGAACTCTTATGGGTCATAAGGGTGAAATTGAAGCATATTTCCCGAGTCTTCTAGGTATTAGTCCTACTCATAATGATTTTATAAGTAGAGTAAAATCTTATCTAAGTAATATTCAGTTTACTATTACAGGTGGCGATGCTAAACTTGATACAAGTTTTGTTTATTATCACAAGTCTGATTATCTTGATATTAAAGAGAAAGAAGACAAGATACTTGCAGCTTATAATCGAATTCCTAAAAATAATCTAGATGAACTTTATAAAGGAGCTGTTAAACGTGATAAAGAACTTGATATACTTGAAAGTACTAAATATAAATATGGTTATCCTGTAAATCTTGAAGAGTATATTTTGTATCGTCATTGTATTCTTTATAGTGAAGTTGCTAAAGACCCTATATTTATTAATGGTAATCAAAATCTTAGATTTTATATTAAAGATTTGGCTAGAGAAGAAGCTCGTAAAAAGAAGCTTGTTGAAGAGCGTAAGATTGCTTTACGTAATATAGTTGAACTTGATGCTTCACCATCTAGATTCCAAGCTGTTTATCTTGCAGTATGCAAAGCTTCTAATCAGAATATTGCTGCTGCTCTTAACAAAGATAAGATTAGACAGACTACAGAACTTATGGATTATGCTAATCTTAATCCTGATAAGTTTAATAAGTTTGTTAATGACAAGAATGTAGTTCTTAAAGCGTTTATTGAAACTTTGATAGTACGTGGTGAACTTATTCGTTCTACTTACAATCAACAAATAACTACTGCTGATGGTGGATTTATTGGAGCAAATCTTAATGAAGCTGTTGCTTATTTCAATAATCCAAATAACAATTCAGTTAAGGTTATGTATGAGAATAAATTGAAGTTAATCTAAATAGTTTGAGTTATGAATATAGCAGATATGCACATAATGTTTAGGCAATTAGCTCAACAGATGGGTATGCAGAATGTTCGTGCTATTCTGCCTGAACAAATAGACTTGTTGTTGAACACAGCTATCATTGATGTAGTTAATGAAATCATTAAGAGAAATATAGCTGGAACTAATGATAGAGTTATTACTGATAATTCTAAGATTGGACAAATAAACGCTCTTAGTACTTTATATAAAGATACTGAAGTGTCAATATTCAATACTAAAAGTGATGGAGGCTTTATCTTAAACGGTGGAGTATCATCTATAAATACTGTCATGACTACAGGATTTGAGTTTGATATTACTTGTAGTGAAAAACCTCAAATTGAACCAACTGCAATTCCTTCTGATTATATGTATATTTGTGATTTCAATATCAATTACTATTCAGGTAGGAATGAGGGAAATACAAGGCTTAAAACTGATTGGTTTCCTGTTAGAATTATTGATGATATATATATTGCAGATGCTTTAAATGATTTTATTCTTGGTCCATCTTTTAGAAGTCCTATAGCTCATCTTGTTAATAGGCAAGAAGGACATATTAGAATAAGGATATATATAGATAGAAAAAAGAATGGTCGAAGTAATATTCCTAATGGAGTAATACCGTCTAATCTTAGAATATCTTATGTAGCTAAACCTGCTACAGTTAAATATAGTGAAGATGTAGGAAGTTCTAATGTTAATTGCAACTTGCCTGAATATCTTCATGGAGATATTGTAAAGCGTGCAGTAGATTTGTATCATGCTAGTATTAGTGGTAGTCTATTATCTGCTCAAGCTAAAGAACGTGCTCAACAACAAGAAGCTATGAGAAATAATTATCGTCAAGGTGATGATTCTCAAGCAGCTCAATAACAATAATTTATTTAAACTTTTATTAATATGAAACAATTACTTATAGTTACAAATCCTGCTTTGGCTACTTCAGCTCCTGCTGATGGTCAGCTTGGTATTTATACTCCAGATGATGGTAAGTATATTACTACCATTGGAGATAAGGATTTTGTTCTAGCTCTTGGTCGTAAAGATTCAAATGCTATTACAATTCCTGTAGATGTATCTCATCTTAAAGTTAGGTCTTCAGCTGAACAAACAGATAAGTATGCTCCTGCAACATTTGTAGGAAAAGTCAATCTTCCTGCTGATGATTTAGTATCTAATGGATTAGATTTCACAGTAGTTCTTACTAAACTTGGTATGCATTTCCATGAGCGTAATCAATGGAGTGTTACTACAACAGGTAGTGATAAGATTAATACTCAAGATAAGCTTGGTAATGAGTTGAAGAAACAACTTACCCAAAAGCTTGATGAAGCTCAATTTGGTCTTACTGTAGCTTATGCTGATGGAGTACTAACAATAAGTGCTAAAGCAGGTGATTATACTGAGTGGGAAGTTAGTGCAGGTGATGACCTTTATAGTATTGCTACTGTAGAGAATACTCGTGCAGCAGCTCCTACATGTGATGCAGCTTATGTTCGTCAGCTTGCTTCTATGTGTGCTCAGAACCGTGGATTTGATAATACTTATCGTGATGGTGCTAGTATTTATCCAGGTTATCCAATGAATGTTCCTGAAGGTAAGTATACAATCATTACACTTCGTTTCTCAAATGATAGAAAGTATGGTCGTCAGCTTAATACAGAGACAGTTAATCAGCTAGTTCATATAGCTGTTCTGACTGCTAATGCTGAAGCTATTAAAACTGCTTTCGGGCTTCAATAATATATAATCAAATACTAGCAACCTCTTCTACGGGGGAGCTAGTATTTTAATTATAATAGTATGGATGAACTTCAAACAGTTAATCAAATAGTTGGACAAGCAGTTAAAGATTCATCTTATATTACAGTTCTAATTTCTAGTGGAGTATTTATTGCTTATACTTTGATAATTAGACTTGTTGACCTTTTTAAAGCTAAGAATAGAAATAAGCCTATTGTTCAAATGGCTCAAGCTATTCAACAAGTTAGCGAGAATGTAGTCAAACTTAATCAAGTTTTAGATAAAACTTTTCAAGATGCTGATAGTAAAGAAAGAGCTAAACTTAAAAATGTTATAGAGATAGCATTTGATAGTTTTAGAGTTGTTATAGAAAGGCATTGTACTGAAGTTATAATACATAATAATGTAGATAAGAACAAAGAACTTATTAAAGAGAATTTGTTTAAACTTGTTAGTACTGAATATTATAGACTTTATAACATTCTTTCAGCTTACGAAATTGATTCAATTAATGTTTCTACTAAATTAAAAGAAGATTGGATAGATGATTTAACAAAAGAATGTTTGAATATTATATATAACGGACAAGAACCTATTGTTCGTATTGGACAAATAGGTAATAAACTTAGTATAATATTTGATGAACATTCTGTTTATGTTAGCAATAAAGTATTTAATTAATAAGATGTTCTTATGATTAATAATGTCGAAATAACGAAATCTATTGACTCTTTATGTGATAAAGAAGAACAAATAGTTAAAACTATAAACGTTCTTGAAGAAAAAGGATATGTTGTAAATAGAAGTAAAGTTATCAAACTTAGTATTATACAGATGCTTAAACATTGTTATGATAATGTTGTAATGCTAAACGATAATCATATAAACAATATCAGTAATATAACATTTAATATTTGATGATATGAATAATATAGATAGAAATTATAATGAAGTTTATACTATTGGTGAACAAGAGCAAGATTATGTTGTAGATTCTGATGTTTGTTATCTTACTATTCCAGCTAGTTGGATTCCAACTTATCGCAAACTTCTAGTATTTGTTGCTGATTATGGTAAACATATTCTAGATGATTGTTCTTTTTCTTGTAAAGGTGACGGTAGTATAGTTTTTAATTGTTGGAATGTTTTTCAATCTGCTTGTGCAGCTTATGCTTCAGAAGATTTTGCTAGAGCAACATTGTTTAAAGAATATGTTGATAAGCAAATTGACTTGATAGATAAGAATATAAACGATACAAGTTTTCAATACACTATAACTCCTGATGGTGCTATAAAAGTAAATGGTACAATTATAAATAATGCTGTTACATTTACTGCTAACAAGTCTACTTATGATAAATATAAAGAGTGGCTTGAAAAGTATAAGCAACATAGGGTTTATATTAAAAAGTAGTTGATATGAAAGTAGTAAAACAATTATATGAAAGAATTGGAACTAAAATGTCCCCATTTAAAGTTAGTGTCGATAGTGATGATATTACTATAGATACTATTAATAATGAAGAAATAGATAACATGTTTAATAAATAATAGATATAAGTATGGCAAATAAATTTTTGGATAGTAATGGTCTTCAACATCTTATAACTAAACTAAAGACTGAGTTTTCAGGCAATGGTATACCATCTATAAGAGTTAGTCAAATAGATACTATAAATACTAAAGAGCATTGTTACGAAGGTAAACCTGTAATCTATGCTGTAACTTCTGATAATACTCCTAGTGTAATTATTGGTATAATGCAAGTATTTAGCGATAGTGCATCACATGTTATTACACAAATACTTACAACTCATTGTTCTTATAACAGTTCTACTAAAGACTTTGATTTTAGAAATAGTCATAGTCATAAGGAAATATATCAATGTTATAGAAATTATAATATAGCAGCTCAAGATTTAACTAATGAAGCAGGTACTTGGAGTAAATGGGAACCTTTTGTAGATGCTACAATACTTACTGTAATAGGTGCTTTGAGTAAACAGATTAACGAACTTAAAAGTACAGCTGTAACTCTTGGTGATGATGGTAAAGTCAAGGCTTCTCAACTACCTAGTTATGTAGACGATGTTGTAGAATTTGCTAGTATTGTAGAACAAGCTAATGTTCTACAAGCATCTCACATTGGAGAAGGTACAGTAGTATATGTTTCTTCTGCAAATCAATTTGCTCTACTTGTTAATTTTGAATCTTCTGGTTTAAGTACAGCTAAATATTACAATAATTGGGAAGGTAGAGATAATTATTCAGATGATAGTTTTGTTCCACTTGCAGGTAAAATGTTTGTAGATAAATCTACAGATAAGATTTATCGTTGGAATGGTTCAGCTCTTGTAGAAGTTAGTGCTACTGAACTAGAAGCAGCTAGTATAAATAACGATGAAATAGATAACATGTTTAATTAATTAACTATTAAATTTATGGCTCAATATCTTGATTTAGATGGTTTAAAAACTCTTGTTACTAACATTAACAATAAGTTTATTAAAAAAGGTGAGATTGATAATACTTTCGTAGAAGTCCTTACCGATATATCTAAGCTTCCTACTACAAATATAGGTAAGCATATTTATCTTGTTCCTGAACCTGCTGCTTCAGGTGTAGCAAAGAATAGGTACGCTGAATATGTTTATACAGGTATTCTTCCTATAGTTGTAGATGAAACAGCACATACTTCAAATTATGATGCTACTAAGTGGGAGAAACTTGGCGACTTCCAAGCTGAAGTAGATTTGACTGCTTATAGTAAGAAAGCAGATACTGTTAATGGAGTTGCAGCAGGAAATAATGATGCTAGTAATATAAAAATTAATGTTACTAAAAATAGTGCTATTTCTAGTATAAGTATTCCTTCTGCCACAACTTCTGCTGCTGGTGCTATGAGTGCTGCCGATAAAGCTATTCTTACAAAACTTGCTAATCGTTATCCATTCGATATTTCATGGATTAGTGTTAAACCTGATGTAGCTGAGCTTGGTACTGATAATGTAGTTAATCTTAGTTGGAATTTCTCTAATGAAGATTTCCATAGAGTTACAAGTCAAAAAGTTGCCGGAACTGGAGCTTATACAGGTTCTGCTACACCAGCAGTTGGTACTAAAACACAATCATTTAGTATACCTAAAGAAAATGTAACATCGGGAACTGATAGGAAAGTTGTTACTTTCACTCTTACAGCAATAGCTGATTCAACTACTAAGACAAAAACATGTACTGTTACATTTGTTCATGCTAGTTATTGTGGAGTAGTTGATGCTAATAAAGCTTCATTGACTGCTGCTGAAATTATAAAGCTAGGTAATAAAGCAGTAATTAATTCTAAAAATAGAACAGTATCTATTACTCAATCTAACCAAAAACTTGTTTATGCTTATCCAGCATATTTTGGAGATTTGACTTCTATTAAGGATGGTAATGGCTTCCAAGGTTTTAGTGGTTATTCAAAACTTACAGCAGTTACTGTTAATGGAACTAATTATAATGTTTATATGCAAAAAACTCCTGCTACTGCTACTGGTAGCTATACATTTGCCTAACATGTTTAACTTAATAAAATAGATAGATATGAGTTTTATCATAAATCAAAACTTTGACTTAAAGTCACCGCAGTTTAACTTTGCAAGAGATTACTTTGCTAACGTTGCTAGTCTTAAAGCAGCTAGCGAAAATGATTTTCCAGACCATTTTATTACTAATGTAGCAGGAACTCTTTATCAGTTAACAAAGAGTAATAGTGTAGATACTACTACAGGTAAATGGAGAAAGATTAAACTTGGTAGTGATGTTGATTTAAGTGGTTACGCTACAACAGCAGCTTTAAATAATAAAGTTGATAAGGTAAGCGGTAAGGGATTGAGTACAAATGACTTTACAGAAGCCTATAAAACAAAGTTGAATGGTATAGCAGAAGGAGCTAATAAAACTACAGTTGATAGCTCTTTAAGTTCAAGTTCTGTAAATCCTGTACAAAACAATGTTGTAAATACAGCCCTTAATAGTAAAGTAAACACTACAACTTTTAATGGACTGAAGACAAATTATGATAACTTAGAATTTAGTCCTGATACACCTTTCTCTACAAGTGCAGATGGTCAGCAGTTTATAGGTCTTGCTTTTGGAGATAATGATAAGCATGACAATAAGAGTATTGTTGAGATTTACACTGCAACTCAAGCCAAGCCTGGTATTATGAGTACTGCTGACAAGAAAAAACTTGATGGAATTGCAGAACATGCTAATAATTATAGTCTTCCAGTAGCAGGAACTAACTTAGGTGGTATAAAACTAGGATATTCAGCTAGTGGTAAGAATTATCCTGTTCAATTAGATAGTACTAACAAAGCTTATGTTTATGTACCATGGACAGATACTGATACTAAATATTCATTACCAACAGCTACTGACAAGGTATTAGGTGGTATTAAGACAGGATTCCAACAAGATGATGCAAATCATAATTATCCTATAGCATTAAATACTAGTAGCCAAGCGTATGTTAATGTTCCTTTAGCTACTTATAACATTCTCAATGATACCGGTCAGAAAGATGGTTTAATAACAGGTGCTGAAAGAAGAGCTATCCATCTACTTTCATTAAGTGGTTTATCTTTAGCAAACGATGGAGGTTTTCAACTTACTTTGAATGGTGTACTAGAAGACAATAATGGTACTGTAGTTATACCTTTTGCTACATCAGATATGAACGATACTAGTTATGGACTTATGAAGGGTTCAGATAAGAATAAGCTTGATACTATTGAAAAAGGTGCTAATAAAACTACAATAACTGGTAAAGTAGCTCAAGGTGATATCAATGCTGTAAGCAGTGGAGGTGTATATGCAGCTCTTAGTAGTAAAGTTGATAAAGTAACTGGTAAAGGTTTAAGTACAAATGACTTTACAGAAGGTTATAAAATAAAACTTGATAACATTACAAGTATAACAAAGAGTGAAATAGATAAATTATTTACTTAAAATAATTGATATTATGAGTGGATTTTTGGATATTAAAGGTCTTAATTTATTTAAACAGCATATTGATAAACTTTATCAAAAGAAATATGTTGAAGTACCACAAAGTAAATGGTATACTGATACTCCTTTTGTTATACCAAATGATGTTATTCAGAATATATATAAAGGTGATATTGTAGGTAAACATAGGCAATGGTTGTTACTTCCTTACGAAGATAGTGAAAACCAAGTTTATACTGCTGTTTCTAATAGTAACCGTAAATATAGTTATGGTACTTATAATTATACTCCTAATGCTTATCCCAAACCTTGGGAAATATGGACTCCAGTTTCCTTTGTTCAAAAGTCTATATTAGTAGATTGGTAATTAATTTAAACTAATAATATTATGAATGATAAAGAGAAAGAAATATATAGGGTTATAGACAACGTTGTTAAATGTTGTGCTGTTGAACTTCCTAATGGAACTCTAAGTATAAGTAGAGAGGATATTCTTGGTAAATCTCGTGAAGAAAACATAGTAATGTCTAGGGCTATGGTTGTTGAACAAATGATACATGCAGGTTTCAGTGTTACTACTATAGCTCAAATTCTAAATAGAAATGTTGGTTCTATAAGACATCTTAGAAAACTAGCTTATGATTATATATCTACATCTAGAGTTTATAGACTAGCTACAGCACAAGCTACTTTACTTAATAAAGACGTTGAACCTATGTGTATTTAATTAATAAATAAGAAACAATTATATTTATAAGTTTGCTCATAATAAACATAGTAATAAATGGACAATTAAGTAATAACTTGGTTGTCCATTTTTTGTAGCTATAAATCATCCTTCTTATATTTGCAGTGTACAAATGCTAGCAAGTACAAGTAACATTATTAACTAAATTAAATTAAGACTTATGGACGATTCTAAAGTTTTCATGTTTCCTGATAGTAATTCTAAAGGAAACTCTTCAACTAGTGATTTAGCTACACTTATGGCTCTTATGAACAATGGTGGTGGATTTGGTAATGGTAGTTGGATTTGGGTTATCTTTCTGTTCTTCCTTTATCCTCTTATGCGTAATGGTGGTCTGTTTGGTAATCTTGGTGGAAATGGCAACGGATGTAGTGGTCTAGGTCCACTTGCTAATCTTGTTAATAACAATGATGGTAGAGATTTGCTTATGCAAGCAATTAACAATAATGGTAATGCAATTCAATCTCTTGCTTCTATGTTCAATACTTCTACTAATATGATTCAGACTGCTATTAATCAAGTTAACACTGCTGTCACTCAAGTTGGTTGTAAGATTGATTCTTCAACAGGTGCTCTTCTTAATGCAGGTACTCAGAATACAATGACTCTTTCTAGTCAACTTGCAACATGTTGCTGCAATCTTAAAACTGCTATAAGTGATGGTAATCATCAAAACCAAATATTAACTATTCAGCAAACAGATACTATTAAGGAATCTGTGAATGGTGTTGGTAGTGCTGTTACAAGAGGATTTTCTGATATGGGTTATGCTCTTAGAGACCAAACTTGTAATCTAGAAAAAGCTGTTGATGTAGTAGGAGATAGAGTTATAGCTAAACTTGATGCTGCTGAGAAGTCTGCAATGCAGGATAAGATTAATGCTCTTCAAACTCAGCTTACTACTGAACATCAGACTGCTGTATTTGGTCAACAGATAGCTGCTGCTGTTAATCCTTTAAGTGGAGCTTTAGCTGGTATTCAGAAAGAAGTTAATGAAATCAAATGCGCTCAACCTAGCACAGTTACTACACCTTATCAACCTTTTGTTGCTGTTCCTAATTGTGTAGCTGCTCAAATGGGCTATTATGGTTATGGAACTTATGGTAATGGTTTAAATGGATTTTGGAATTAAATAGGAGGTAAAGTTATGGCAATATATAATGAATACATTGGTAATCGTGGAGGTATACCACTTGTAGCAGCTACTCAAACGACTGCTGGCAGTGCAACTGCTAATGCTGTTTTTAGTATGCCTAATCATACTTTCAGAGCTATGGGCGTTGCAGGTATAATGGTAATTAATTTCAATGCTGCTACAACTACTGCGACAGGCTTTGAGATTATGGTTAATAATGTAAGTCTTCCTTTACTTAATTCTAGTGGAGCTGCTCTTACCTCTCTTACTGAAGGACTACATATAGTAGTATTTGATAAACAGAATAATAAACTTCAACTTATAGTATAATGTTTTCAGCTTTTAATCAAGGTAGTCTTGTTTATATTCTAGATAAGACTGATAAACTAAAATATAGTATTGGAGAAGTTGTTGGTACTACAATTCCTCAGTTTGCTACAGATGGAACTAATCAAATGGTTATGAACATCAAAGTTAAAGTTGGTGATGTAACAACTGATTTTAATAACATACCTAGCAATAGTTCTATAGTTACATATAAAGGTGGTAAAACTATAATTGCTGAGACTAAACAACAAATTCAAGCAGAAGTTGAATCTATACTTCATAAAGCTAATTATACTTTAGAACATATTGAAGATATTAAATCTGAAGCTGAACAAGCTGAAAGTATTCTTAAATCTATTGATACTAATTATGCTAAAGATAAAGCTAGGGATGAAGAGATAGCTTCACTTAAAGATAAGGTGTCAGGTGTTGAATCTAAACTAGATAAGATACTTGATATAGTAAGTAACACTAATAAACTAAACTAATATGATGATTATGGTACAGACAGGACATAAAAGTATATCTCAAATGAGAGATAAACTTAGAAGAATGAAAGAAGATATGGAAGAACTAGAAGAATGTATAGCTGCTACAGAAGCTAGAGAAGATACTTCCAGAGGTAGAATGAGAGATTATGATTATGACGATAGAGACTATAGAAGTCGTCGTGATGATTATGATGATGATAGAGAGCCTAGAAGAATGGGTCGTTATAGATAAACCAACACCCCCGTAGAAGAGATGTTATGAAGCTAATGCTACTAGTAGCTTATCTACATCTAACATACTTCTACGGGGGTACTAGTATTAATCTTTAAACTAATTGTGTTATGTATAAAGATAGTCTTGATATTTATGATGAACTTCCTGAAGATATGATTGAATATCTTAAATATAACGGTCGTCATTTTAATAAACATCTTTGTGATTTTGCTGTTGGTCAAATGGAAGATGATAATGGTAAAATTACTCCATACACAGAAGAGCAAGTTGATAGTATTCTTAGAGCATATAATATACATCTAGATAACGATGTCCTTTATGATAAAGTATTTGTAGCTAATATGTGTAAAGCTGATTATCTAGGTAAAAGTGTTCCTAACGAAAATTATCTCGCTCAATATATAAAAGATGTTCTTGATGATGTTGATGGTTATGATGGTATAGCATTTAATCGTTGGTATGCTGATACTTGTCGTAAAGGAGTTCCAATTAATTGGTATAAGTTTAAGTGATTTTCTAAGAGTAGTAAGTTTATTATGATTGCCTGAAATCATTGAAATTTAACCTCTGTGAGGTTCACAGATTAGCTCTGAAAGCTTTAAATTTGCCGTATGGTAAAGAGTAAAGGTAAATAAATAAAATGCTCTCAGAAATGCTTAAAATGTTTTGTGGTTAGTAATTGATTAGAATAGTAGTATTACACAACATTATACTTGTAGTACTACTATTTTTATTTATAATAAACTTAATATTGATGTTATGAATTTATTTAAACTTAACACTAGAGATTATATTGGTATTGGAGGTTGGCTTATAACTTCTATTATAATTGGAATTATAGCTGAAGTTATAATGATTGCTAGAGAATATTATCAATGGAAACATTATAGACTAGTTAAATTTGAAATTGAAGATGTTATTCGATATAGTGTTATTATTACTATTGGAACTATTATTAATATAAACTTAATAAAACTATGGATGTTATAAACAATGTAATTAATGCTTTAATAAGTCAATTTGATTTTACTTATTGTGTTATAGTAAACATTATGACTTATCTTATAATAAACTTTATGATTAAAGTTGCAGGTGGTAATGTAGTTGTTCCTATTAAAAGGATAGTTCTACTATTTTCTATAATAGTTATAGCTGCTATTTATTATTTTCTTGGAACTGATATTAAAGTTCTAGTCAACTCTGCTATATTAGCACCTGTTAGTTGGAGTTGGATATTTAAACCTATTGCTAATAAGTTAGGTTGGGATTATAAACAAATTGATAAACTATTAAATTAAACTTTTATGATTAACAAAATTGACCTTAGAAAAGCTATTAGTAGTATTGCTATAAGTAATGCTAAACGTAATACTATTTATAAAGCTTTCAGTGATTTATGTTCTATTACTAAAGAAGAGTTTGATTCAGTTAAATCTGACATTTCTAAAGTTGTAGAGAGTATGCTGACTAAGGACACTGTTGGTAAAGCTAATGGTGTTGCTAGTCTTGATTCTAATGGTAGTGTTCCTATTGAACAACTTGGTAATATAGATACTACATTGTTCTTAATAGTTAGAGAACTTCCTACTGCTGATATTAAATCTAATAAGATTTATCTTGTTCCTAATCAAGATGGTCAAGGTGATAATGTTTATCTTGAATATCTTTATGTTGAAGGTGTTTGGGAGAAAGTTGGTGAATTTAAACCTGAAGTTGATTTAAGTTATATAGAAGCAAAACTTGATACTAAAGCTGATATAATAGATGTAGATAATCGTTTAGATAATTTACGAAACTATTGTTTTAAATTAGGAGATGCAGGTGAAGTAGCAGCTCCATATAAAAATCCTGTTATAGAATCTAATATTTTACAATTAAATAATAACGAAGAATATGTTTATGCTGATTTGAGTGGAGGAGATTTAATACCTGATAAAGCACAGTATATATATGATAAAAATCTTAATAAAAGTATTAAGATTGCAGAACTTGGTGAAGAAATTGAACTAGATAGAAGTGGTGACTTTTTTAGAACATCTGAACCTCTTTATTTAACTCACATATTTTATCTTGATAATGAAAAAACTGGTATTGTTGATAATCTTACTCAACTTAATATTGAAGAAAGTAATGTTTTTGTAAATCTTCCTTATGTAGAAGTTGATGACAATCTTGAAGATGATGAAACTCCTCAATATATATATGATGCAACTGATAACAAATGGATAGAAGTTATTGAGACATACTGTATAGGTACTTATAATGGTTTTAATACGGAAGAATTATTAGATTTGACACATGAATTATATTATTCTAGTTATCCTAATACTCTAGGTAATTGGATGCTTGGAGGAGTTTATTCTACAGCGATAGGATATAATTCAGAAGCAAAAGGAGATAATTCTATTGCAATAGGATATAATTCAAAAGCAAGTCAAAATAATTCTATTGCAATAGGCATAAACACAGAATCATATTCAAGGTTTTCTACATCTGTAGGATATGAAGCATCAGCAATTGGAAATGCTTCTATAGCAATAGGATGTAATACAATAGCATCTAATGATAATGGTATTGCAATAGGAAGTAAAATAACAATTGATGACACGGCAACTAATTCTATAGCAATAGGAAACTCAATATTTTCTGGTGCTAGTGATTATATAGCATTAGGAAATGATATATTTCCAAATACTCTATGTGTAACTATTGGAAATGATATTAAATCGTCAGCAGGTTATTACTCTGTTGCTATTGGAGATGGTATAAGAGTTAAAGGTGATAATCCTGTAGCTATTGGTTATATGGCAACAGCAAATTTTAAATCTTCTTTAGCTTTAGGTGCTTATTCAACTACTGGTGGAAATTATGCTATATCTCTTGGTAAAAATATATCAAATACTAAATCAATCTTTGGTGTTGGTTTTGATGGAGTGAATGGTATTGATATGGATAGAGACAATTATGGTCTTTATCTTAAAGGTTTCGGTGGTTATGATGGAACTAATCTTGTAGTAAAGAGTGGAGATAGTGAAACTCTTAATCCTGATATTAAAAGTGTTCAGCAAATAATTAATGAAAAAGCTGATACATCTGCTATTCCAACCAAAGTATCGCAACTTACCAATGATGCTAATTTTATAACTTCATATACTGAAACAGACCCTGTTTGGACTAGTGAGAAAGATAACTATTATACTAAAACTGAAATAGATAATAAGGGTTATCTTACAGCTCACCAATCATTGGATGCTTATGCTAAGAAGACTGAAATACCTAATATCAGTACTAAAGCAGACCTTGTTGGTGGTAAGTTAAAAGCAGACCAACTACCTAAGCTTGTTAATATTACAACAGCTGCTACAGCAGAAGAAGTTGTAACTAAGTTTAATGATTTGCTTGCTGATTTGAAAGCTAAAGGTTATATGGAAGCTGATACTCCTCAATAAACTTTTTTCATTGGTTTATATAAATTGTTTCTCCTAGTAATGGTTCTACTGTTGCTAGGAGTTTTTGTTTATAATAATTTCGACTGCATATCGGCTTGTCTGATAACTTGTTATATGTTAGACGATTAACAAATAGCAGCAGGCTAATTAAGCGATTTGTGTGCGCACACAGACGTATATATCAGAGTATTAGGATTTTGGTTTGATGTCATAAAAGTCTATATTTGCAAGTGATTGAATATGTAATATGTCTGATGTTTATGATAACAATGATGATAACAATAGAGATAATAAATAAATATATTTTTGGATAACTTTTGGTGATAGGATTTATTGTTGTTGTAGGATTAAACTGAAGGCAGTAATCAAAGTTATAGTCAGGTTAGTAGATATAATATAAGTATAATTTAAAAGGTAGATAAGTTTGATTTAGGTAAGCATTTACTGTTGCTAGATATAATAATGGTTGTTATATATTTAATCCTCCTCATGTAGACAATGTTGATGTTCGCAAGTAAGGTATAATAAGGTAACATGTCATACATTCCTTCTACGGGGGAGCTAATTTTGATAGTATTAATATTTAAACTAATTATATAATGGCTAGTATTGCACAACTTGTTAGTGAGTTTGCTCATAGTCTAGGTCAACCTAATAATCAAGCTTTACGTAATAATATAAAATCTTTAATTATTCATACTAGAGCTGAAGTTATTAGACGTAGTTATGAGAATCACAATTATATTGACAAAGGACTAACTCAAAGATATAGAGTTAGTCTTATTAGTGTTAACGATGGAGATATTGAACTTCCTGAAGGAGTAACTGTCGATAAGATTAAACGTACTGCACAAAAAGTTCAAAGACCTGTTAGGCTTATAAATAATCTTCCATTTGATAGAGTTAGTACAGTTGGTTATAAAACTAATAGAGAAATTCCATTTATAAAAGAGACTGTTGCTAGATTTAGAGGCAGTCTTCCTGGTATGTGTGGAGCTATTAGTTATGATTATATCAATGATTATATTTATTTATATCCAGCACCTAATAATAAAGCTTTAACTCTAGGAGCTATAGTCATTGAATCAGCTTTTGAACATCCTAATCAAATACTTCTTGAGAATGGAGAAGCTGATGAATTAGATGTAGCTCTTGATGATAATGAATGGGTTTTATCTGAAGATATGGTTGGTCAAATTAAAGAGATTATATATAAGAGAGACCTTTTAAATCAAGTTCGTCAAACAGATGAAGTTCCAAACAATATTAAATTTTAAACAATGGAAAAACCTATAAGTACCAAGCAATATTTTAGTAGTATGCAGTTTGCATTTAAAATGGCTCTTCAAACAATGTTTGTTGAGAAGGATAAACTTGAAGCTGAATACAAAGGTAAGAGAGATAAATTTATTGAATGGCTTCCTCAGTTTAAGACTAATCTTGCAGATTATCCTGAGTTTGTTGAAGATAGATATATTAATGGTAGAATATTAACAACACTTGGAATATTATATAGAGATGAGAATATTGATAATGAAACTAGAGCTAAACTGTTAGAGATTATTAATTATTTTAAAGCAAAGAAAAGAATTGCTGAAATTGATAGATGTAAAGTTAGTTATCAAAAGTGTCTTAAACTTAATCATAAGCAATATCTCCATATAATTAAAACTTTCTATACTAAAGTTCAAGAGTATCTTCTTCAAGGTTATGGTTATGTTTATGATAATCGTATTGGCTGGATATGTTTTAATCGTAATCTTTATAGACAAAGAGAAAGCAATGTTCTAGATTATGCTAAGACTAAAGCTAATAAGAAGAGACTTATTGAACAAGGAGTTCATCTTTGGAATAAAGCTGAAGAAGAATGGGCTAAAGCTAATGGACTTCCTTATAATGGTGTTGATTATAGAATATTTCGTAAGCCTGAAGCTATATATGAACTTCCTTTGTTGGATTGTACTCTTCCAAATGCTTATATATTGAAATTTAAAAAGGTCAATTATAGACCAGCTCAATATGCAGGTATAACTAATGAACAACTTCTTAAACAAACTGGAGGTGACGTTAATGAGATTTATAAACTTAATATAGACCTCAAGACTAAGCTTAGTCTTTGTCTTGAAGCCGATAAACTTCTTTATACTAAATTTATTAGAAATGAAAATCAAGAATCAGTTAAACATAGGACGCCTAGTAGCAAAAGTAGACAATGACTTTAATATAAGTGAAAGTGATTGGATTCCTAGAGTAGCTGCTTGGACTATTGATGCTCTAAGTCAAATGAAGATTCTTCCTTCTGTTAAGAAGAAAAGACAGTTGGAAGTTAGTGATAAGATTGCTCAATTTCCTTGTGATATTAATAACGCAAAAGAAATTAGAGTTTATGATAAATATGGTTGTGAAATTCCTGAACTAGATTCTTCTAGTTGTCATTGTAACTTAGGTTCTGATAGTAATAGACGTGCTACAGAATCTGAGATTGCTGTTATTGATAATACTAATAAAACAGGAATTAATTATATGGAAGTTGCTTCTATAGTAAATAGAAACAATAATCATAATTATGTTCTAGATGGTAATAATATAGAACTAAACTTTGATACTGATTACATCGTTGTAATATCTTATGAAGTTGCAACATATTATGATGAATACTATGATTGTGAAGTTCCATATATTTATGACAATGGTCTTCTTCTTGAAGCTTTATCATGGTATATTCTTTTTAAATATCTTAGCCGTGGAAGTAAACATCAAGTATATGATTTGAAAAATAATAGTCCTGTGACTAATCCTTGGATTCAATGGAATACTCTTCGACCAAAAGCTGCTGCATCTGTTCGTAATGAATTAAATAAAGATGCTCAAAGTGATTGGAATAACTTCTTTTATAACTTTACTTTTAATCCTAGAGGAGTTTAAGATATGAATATAAATAAAAAATTATATTTAAATAAAACACCTAATAGTATTCCTAGTAACAGTCTTGTTGCTGCAAAGAATATAGTAGTGGATACATCTAATTCTTATATAACTAGAGAAGATGGATTTTCAGTAGCATTTGAATGTGAAAATGATGGAGAGTTTGTGGTTGGTGTTGTTCCTTGCAATAATGAAATTGTTATATTTACTTTTCAACCTGTAGAAAATGAAGAAGGTATATCTAGAATTTATAGACGTAAAGATACTGGAGACATTTCTTATGTAGAAACAGATTGGAAATATAATGGTGGAACTATTACAGGAACTTTTACATATAATTATAAGAATGAACTTATAATAGCCGTTGCTGAATACGATGCTTATTGTTTAAAGAATAATATTAAAAGTAAGGCTAAAGTTCCACTTAAATGTTGGAATTTAGATAGTAAAAATAATTATTCTAATTATAATATAGAACCTGATATTCCATTATACAATGTTGATTATGATATAGAAACGAGTGGAAGTCTATTATGTGGTTCTTATACATTCTTTATTCAGTTTGCAGTTGATGATAATAATTATTCTAAGTGGTTTCAAATTACTGATGATATATTAATATATACTCAATCTAGTAAAGATAAACCTATTCATTCTTTTCTTATTAATGATAAGATTTATAAACTTAACTTTGGTGATAAATATAATGACATAGGTGGTCCAGATACTGATGCAGAAAAGAATATTAGTTATTTTAAAAACTTTGATGTTAATAGCAATTCTTATTCTAATTGCAATATAGAACTTAATATATCTAATGTCAATGTTCCATTTAGAATAGGTTATATTGTTAAACATGATAATAATGTTAGAGGTAGAATATTTAACAAGTTTGATGCTAACATTAATAAAGTTGATGTAAATAATAATACTTATACTGAAGAAATTTCTATTGATGATTTACTTCGTTCTCCTTCTCAATATTATAATGTTAGAAATATAGTTAATTATAATAATAGACTATATATAGCTAATTATGAAGAATATAATAATGAAGAAATAGGTAACAATAACAACATAAAAATAGATTGTAATACCCATAGTTATGAGAATACTCAAAGTATTGTTACAAAGTCTATTTATCAAGCTCAATTTGAAACTATGAATTGTGATTCAGGATTAACCAATGTTGATGTTGAAACAATTAATAATGTTGTTTATTTGAAGAATCCCGTTGCTTTTATCAATAATAATCTTATAAGTAAACTTAGAGTAGGAGTTGTAAGACCTGATGGTACTACTGCTGTATTAAAAGTTACTGATAAAGATAAGATTGATTTTGGATATGATAAGAACGATAATCAACACGCTGCTTATTGTATAAATACTTTTAGTATTCAAATAGGTTCTTATAATAAAAAGAAAAGTCAATTTATATGGACTAAAGGAGAAAATTATCCTTATAAAGTTAAAGTAGATAATAATTGTCTTTATTTGATAACTGCTGATGGTACAGAATATCCTTTTAATGGTGAAGTAAAAGATTGTGCATTAGCTATAGGTATCGAATCAGTTTATTATTATAAAAATAAACAACCTACAGGAGAAGTTTTCTATAGTTATGTTGGTCTATCTGAATTTACTTTAAGTTATCCTGCTTTTTATGGTGGTGAACCAATATCTTCTACTGTTACTTATAATGAATCTAAAACTTATTATAGTAATATAATTAAGACAAATAATAATAGAACTTTTATTCCATATCAGCATTATAATATATTTATTCATTATCTTAGAAAAGATGGTAGTGCTACAAATGGTTTTAGAGTTGGATATATTTATAGAAAACATAACGGTCTTGATTTGATAAATATAACATCTAAAATAGAAAATATTCCTAATGGTTATGTTGGATATTTTTTAAGTTATGAAGATGTTGAAGTTGAATCAATACCTATAATATGTTATAAGAAGTTTGGTACTGATACTGAGAAACATACTTGTTTTACAAATACTGATTGTCTATACAATGAACTTAATCTATCAGGTAATCAAATTTTAGATACTAGTGGTAAGTCTACTCCTATTAGTTATGAGTTGATTGATAAAGCTACAATAGAAAAACATATTGAGAGTATTGGAGATATTAATCATGATATTGGTAGAAAATATATGACTAATAGTAATACAGTTTTATATAATAAATCTGTTAAAACTCTATATCGTCTAACTCCAAATATTTATGACACTAAAGTTTATAATAAAAACAATTATAGGTATCATCCTGCTTTTCTTAATAGAGAAAGGATTATTTATTATAATAAAGATATAATTATAAATCCTACAGTAAATAATGTTACTTCAGAAGATGGTAATATTACTTATTATGTATTAGGTTCTAATACTGATTTTAATTATGCTTTAGTTCCTTATAATTGTGCTTCTATTCTTAATGATTTTGCTAAAGGTGCTACAACTTTTTCAACATCTGAAGGTAAATCTCTTGGAGTTAAATATAATAGCATTATTAGTCCTGATAAACTTAAAAGCTTTCTAGAAATAAAAGAAGCTTATAAAGCTAAACCTAATAAAACTTTTACTAATTATAACGATAAGTATGAAGATACGTTTACTAAAACTATTCGTAGAAGTGATGTAATTTCAGATGAATCTCTAGATAATAATTTTAGAAACTTTGAAGTTGATAATTATAAGATAATTAAAGAAAATAAAGGTGAGATAACTAATGTTATAGGTATAGGTTTGTATCTACTAGTCCATACAGAATATTCTTTATTTGTATTTGATAGAACTCCTCAATTAACAAGTAGAAGTCAACTTAGTATTCCTGATACATTTGATATTGATTATAAAGAACTTCTTCCTTCTAATGAAGGTTTTGGTGGTCTTAGAAATAACAAAGAAAGTATTATATCTAAAAATGGGTATATATGGTATGATAGTGTAAACAAATATATATTTATGTTTGTTGATGGTAAAATAGATATTTTATCTAAAGATATAATTAATTTCTTAAAAGTTCTAGATATAGAAACAGTTAGGTTTGCTGAAGATTATAAGTATAATAGACTTATTATATGTATATATCTTAAAGATGGTCAAACTATAACATTGAGTTATAGCTTCTATACAAATAGTTATATTAGTCTTCATGATTATACTTTCACAGATAATTATAAAACTTTCAATAATAGTTATCTCTTTGATAGAAATAAAGATAGAAGGCGTATTTATGAATTTGATAATGCTAGTTGTGATTATTTCAATCTAGCTAATACTAATGATAAATATTTTGATATATATGACTAAGAGATTTGATTATAATATATTTTGTGACAACGAAGGTGTTGTTAGAGTATTGCTACTTTCATCTTATACTCAATCTAGTTCAAATGTTTGGAAACTATTTTATACTATAGATGGAACTGAGCCTACAGAAACATCCCTTTGTATATTTGCTACAGATAAAGCAAATACTATTTATACGTTAAATGGTATAAATAAAGATATAGTACTTTATACAAAACCTGTTATTAAATTCAAAACAGGTGCTTATAACTCTGATACTAAATCTATTGAGCTAGATGATGAAACATTTATATTTACTCCTTTTGAAAATAAAGATTATAATATAAGTGTGTCTGATATTAACAATGTAGGAGAAAAAGGTACTGATACTTATGAAACTATAAATTTAGTTGTAAATGAACCTAATTATAATGGAATTATTACACAAGGTTCTATTTATATAACTTTTGATGGAACTGAACCTTCAAAAGATAATTATGAATATTGTATATACACTCATAATATAAGTAATGGTCGTTTCATAACATTGCAAAACTGTGTTGCTAAAGCTGTAGTAATATATGGTGATTACAAATCTAGTGTAAGTGAATTCACAATAGGTGATGGGATTTATAATATGGAACTTCCTGTTATAACTCTATCTCCTTTAAATATAGATTTTAAGTTTAAAAACAATGAAGTTGGCGTTTATAGTTATACTACAGAAGATAATGTAGGTATAAATGAACAAGAAACTAAATCCAATATAAGCAAAGATGTTAATGCTGTAATAGTTAAAGCTAAAAAATATCGTATAGCTTATAGTGTTACTACTGATAACGGAACTTTTAAAAAGTATTATTGGACTACAGAGATTTCTGATAAACGAGGTGCTATTAAACCTGTAATAAGTTTTATAGCTTCTGACAAACCTAATGAAATATATGTTAAACTAGACCCTAATAACAAGCTTGATGTTCATAATTATAAAGTAAAATACTCTGTTAATACTTCTGAATATAAAGATTATGTTTCTCCTATAAAGCTTGTTAGTAATGATATTCTACTTTACTATAATACTGATGAAGTAAGTTATTCTATTATAGAAAAACTTGAAGTTGGCAATATAGATTTTGAATCTCCAATACTAGAATATGATGCAGGCAATGATATTCTTAAAGCAAATAATGTTCCTGTACTTCCTGAGTGGTTAAATTATTATACTGATAAAGCTTATTTATATGATAATAGTGATTATCAACTTGGTGTTAGAACGTTACCTGCTAAACTAGATGATAATCGTTGGAGCAAAATAAAAGTTATAAGAAGTATTGGTATAAGAAATTACACTAACAATAGTTATGTAGATAATGAATACTTTAAAAAAGAAACTATAATTACATCTTTAGATATAATTACTTATACAGCTCCATCTGTAGATTATAATGAAGATAAAGAAGAAGTTGTAGTAACATCTAATGGTTCTTATAAAATGTATATGACTACTAATGGTAGTACTCCTACTATAAATAGTACTCTTATAAATAGTGGAGATACATTAAAACCTAAATTTGGAAATGTTATTAGAATTGTAGGTTATAATGAATCTAGACAAGAATATACTAAAGTAACAGTTTATGTATTTAAGAAGCTTTATTCTCCAACTATTACAGTTGATAATTATATAAGAGTTAATAATCCTAATACTGTAGGTGATTCTCAAATACAAATAAATGATAATGGTGTGTGGATAACTACAAATGGTATAAAAAATGAAAACTTTAGAACTGTTAAATGTAGAATTATTTATAAAGATGGTGCTAATATTTATGAAAGTAAAACTGTTTATGCTTTATATATAAAACCTTATGTTACTCCTCCTGAATTGAAAGTAGATGAAGATGGTAATGTTACTATATTTCAATCTACAACCAATACTATAAGATATATAATAAATTCTCATTTTATTATTCCTACTAATTTAGGAGTTGAATATAATGGAGAAAGCATAAAGCTTAAAAGCAATGATTATATCGAAGCTATGACTGTAGATTATGAAAACAATTATAGTAAAATAGTATCATACTTTTATAGTAAAGATTATATTACTTCTACAGGAACTATAATTGAAAAACTTGATTCAGATAAAGTTGTTAAAGTTAATAGTAAACCTTATTCTTATTTTGATATTATAAACAATGATAATTATGAAATACCTAAAATTTTAACATCAATAAGCTATATTGTTAATACTATTAATTCTAACTTTGATTTAATTAATAAAGCAGAAGAAAGTCTTAATAGAAGATATAGTGGTTATAAGTTTAAAGTTTATAATGAGGAAAACAATACAGGTATACTTGATATTGAAACTCATGATGATAAAAAATATAATGGTATTTCTTTAAATCCTAAAGCTTACAAATATCCATATTGGGATAAAGGTAAATGGAATTTTGATTATATAAGAAATTCTATAGCTTATGATAAACCTAGTGATGAATCTGCTATTTTATATGGTAAATATTTTGTTGCTAGATTTATATTTGATAATAGTGTTAAGTATAAATTTGAAAGTATTAATTTTATAACTAATAATGAATAATATATGTCTCGTAAAGTAGTTAAACAATCAAGACCTGAATATTTTTGGGGTGGATTACTTCAAGCAGGTATAGGTAGTTTATTTAATGTTGCTAGTGGACTTGTTCAAACTAACGCTCAAGCTAAAGCAGCAAAACAAATGTATAACAGACAAAGAGAACTTGCTATGAATCAAGCTAAATTAGCTAATGATAATAATATAGCAAATAGTATTAACAATATGTATCAAGCTGAGAATTATAATAATAATCAGGACAAATATTATGAATATCGTAGAGGAGGTACAGCTACACAGCTCCCCCATAGAAGAATGTTTGCTATAGGTGGTAAATATAACTTTACTAATTTTGCTAATCGTCTAGAACGTAATGTTAATGAATCTGATAATACTAGAGTCGCTAGTGGTAGACGAGTAGTTAATGCTAGAAATAGACAATATAGAAAAGATAATACTACTATAGGTAAAGTTATTAATTATATAGATAAATCTGATAAAGCTTCTCAAATTAAACGTAAAGGAACTCTTACTACACAACAATATAGAAATAGTAAGGCTGCTCAAACTTTTGGTCGATATAATAGAGTTAACTATAATGGTAAAACTTATTATGTACCACAAGTTCAAGGTGGTATAGCTCCTACTGTTGGATTTTCTACAATGAAAGGTGTTCCCACAACAGTTCAAAGAGTTAATACTGTTGCTAGTAGGTTAAACAAAGCTAATACTACTATTCCTGCTGGAAATGGAGTAGTTAATTTGAGAAAGTCTTCAGATGTATCAAATGTTGTAGGTAAATTTAAACAAGCACTTAATAAAACAAAACAATTACCTATTAGAATTTCAGGTAAAGGTAATATTTCTTCTGAAGGCAAATTAGAAGGTATGCCTTCTGCTAACAGAATTAGAGCTTTTCTTGATAGAAGGCGTAAAGCTGGATTTAATGAAGTAGAAACTTCTCCTATAAATCCTTCAAGTCTTCCTGCAATTTATAAACCAAATATGCCAATGGTTTATAATAACAATCATGTAAATAGAGTTAGAAGTTTTTTACATAATAATAAAATAAAGCGATTACGTAAAGAAGCATTTGATGAAATAGGAATGTCTCCAATAAATCTTTCTAATAAAGTAAATAAAGTTAGAAGTTTTTTACATAACAAAGGTATAGAATGGAATGATGCTTTAAAAGTTTATACTAAAGAACATCCTTATGCCACACAAGGTATTATTTCAGCTCTTGGAACTGGTATTCTATTATCTGCTTATGAAGCTGGTAAAAGTTATATACCAAAAACTAATACAGCAGTTAGTACAAAAAACAATGTTGCTAATAAACCTGTAAACAAACCTAAATCTAAAGCTCAACCTCAACAGGTTAAGAATGATACAACTCAAGTTGCTAAACAAACTCCAAATGATTCTACTATAGTTCAAAATAACAATCAGACTGATACTACAAAAATAGTTAACAATCAAGCTCCTGTTGCAAATAACAGAACTGCTAATCAATCAAATGCTAATTCTACACAACCTACTACTAATAATCAAAGAGTTGCTACTAATAAGAATAAAACAAGAGCAGCTGCTCAAACTCTTCAAAGAAAAGGTAGAACTAAATCTAGAGTTTCTGCTAATAGAACTAATAACATTAGACAAAATTTTAATTTTGAACCTATAAATGATACTGTTAACGGTTATAGCCAAGTAGAAGATATTCAAGGTAGAAGCTATGATGAATATAAAGCAGATGTTGATACTGAGGCTGAAGCTAGAAGACAAGAAGCAATTAATAATTTACTTAGTAACTATAATTATGAAGATAGGAACACTACTGACGAAATGCGTTATGGAGGTAAAGCTAGAAGTAAAAAGAGAGTTCCTATTAAGATAACTGATGGTGGAGTTGCACAAAGGATTAGTAACAACACATTTCTTCTACGGGGGGGTTCACACGAACAAGTTAATCCAAGTGGACAAACTGGTATAGGTATTAAAGTTGGTAACAATGAAATAGAAGCTGAAGGTGGAGAAGTTGCTCAAAGAGTAGGTAATGCTCTTAGAATATTTTCTGCTCAACCTATGATTAATGGTATTAGTCCAGCTCAAGCTGTTGAAGCAGGAGCTAATAAGAATAAAATATTTGCTATTCAAGAAGCTCTAAAACGTAATTATGATAACAATAATAATGTTTTTAGGAACGGTGGTATTAAAAAAGTTGGTCCAACTTATAATCCTGAAACTAAGTCATGGTATAATGCTAATGGTGCTAAACTTAAAAAAGGTCATGGATATTATAGTCAAGCAGCAAATAAATTTGTCCAATATAATAGTGATGGTAGTATTAGTAAGTTTACCATAAATCAATGGGCAAAACTTAAAGGAAAAACTCAATCTTATAATGTTGGAAATAAAGCTATACAATTAAATCAACATAAAGAAGGAAATAATTTGTATTATTCTCCAAAAAGAATACGTGGTAATGTTTCTCCAACTAAAGCAGCTAGTGAAGAACATGAAGTATGGGTTAACAATGTAGCTAATCGTATAGGTAAATATAATAGTGGTTTTATTAATGATAAAGAAATTAATTTAACTCTTGCAACACCTTATGGAAATAAAGAAGTTATTGTAAACGGTAGACCTGTTTCAGCTAATATGTTAGATTCTATAGCTTATAACGCAGGACTTAATAAATATAACAAATCTCAATTACCTTATGCTTTTGGTATTCCAGCGCACGAAACATTAAATGGTAGAACTATAGGTTATATTGATGGTGATAAAGAAGAACAACGAGTTCAACATAATGCTAATACATTTAGAAATTATGGTGTTTTTGATTCTGCCGCTTTACTCAATGATTATAATAATATACCTAATAATGTTTCACCTTATTATCATGCAGTAGATTACTTCAGAAGAGGCTTATATAATGTTAATAAAAAAACTCATAGACAAGATGTTTATAATGATGGTATTAAAGAATGGAACGATAAAAACTTTCAAAAGTATTGGAACGAACAAGGTATTAAACAATATCAAAGAGGTTTAAAAGATACAGCCAAAAAACAATATTATGATAATCTTATACATTCCAATGATAGTGTAAAAAATTACTATAAAAGACTTGCATATAAAAGATATTTTAGATGTGGAGGTAGAGTTAAATTTGATGATGGAGGTATGACTAGAGCGCAAAGAAGAGTTGCCAAAGGTTTATCTTTTAACCCAAATAATTTTGGTACTCCTGAATCTTTATATCCTAATATGGATTTTAGTACACCTAAAGGTTGGGAAAATGTAGATTTTAGTTCAACAGGAAAAACTTCATCTAATACAACTCCTATCAATAATTGGTGGAATCGTAATGGCATGAGTGTTAATAGCAGTGATTGGATTGGTCTCGGTACTGATTTAGCAGGAAGTCTTGCTTTAGGTGCTTTTAATGCAAATGCTTATAAGAATCTTAAATATGATTATAAGCTTCCTAATTATGTGGATGAAACTCCTGTAGCATTTGATACTACTTATCATAATGATGCTCAAAGAGCTACTGTAGAACGTAATCGTCTTAATGCTCAAAAAATAATAGCTAATAATACATCTAGTGCAAATACTGCTGTTCAACGTATGCAACAATCTAATGCAGATGCTATGATGGAAACTAACAAGCTTTGGGATGAGAAAGCTAATAAAGAAGTTGAACTTCGTAATGCTGCTGCTCAGAATGAACAACAAGTTAGAGCTAGAAATGCTGCTGCTAGAAATCAGTATTATCAGAATGTTGCTGAGATTCAGAATAAACGTATTGATGCTGAAAATGCTAATAGACTTGCTCGTTCAAATGCTTGGGCTACAAGTCTACAAGGCTTACAAGGTGCAGCTAATAACTTCCTCAATAGTACTCGTCAACGATTTGAGGATGAAAATGCTCTTATGGCTACTATTGCTGCTGGTGATGCTGCTACTCCTTATCGTATGATGGCATTTGGTACTCAATTTGGTCCAAGAGTTATAAATGCTATTAGAGCAATGAACAACATAGAAGGTATGAAAGACCCTGGTGCTGCTCCTATAAGAAGTAATTATTCTAATGATGCAGATTATTCTGCTGCTAGAAGTAAATGGGAAACTGCAATGAAAAATTATGAGTATTGGAAACAGCGTAATCAATTCCTTTCACATTATGATAGAAAAGGTTATTTAATTAAAAGAAAATAATATTTATTTGTACATTTGTTCCTAGTAGTTTAACAGCTACTAGGAATATTTGTTTAACTATATAATTGAAATATAATATGGCTGAAGAAACAAAACAAAATCAATATAATACTATAGGTTTAGGATATGTTGCTCCTAGACCTGTAGTTCGTATGAATCTAGATGCTTATGCTAAAGCTATAGATAAAATAGACCAAAAAAGTAAAGAAGCTAGAGAAAAGAAATCTGCTATAGATGCAGCTCTTGCACAAGTTGAACTTGATTCATCTGAAGATGCTTGGAAATACAAATATGCTAAAAATATTAAAGACCAAATAGACCAAGCTGCTATGTTTGGTGATTATAGTGGAGCTTTAAATACTGCTATAGAACTTGCTGGTAAAGCTGTTAGTTCACCTGAACTTTTAGGTAGAATTAGAGCATCTAAAGCTTATAAAGAAAAATCAGATGAAATAGATAAACGAGTTGCTAGTGGAGAAATAACTTCATTAACTGCTAGAAGATGGAAAGCTCAAAATCCATATAATTATCAAGATACTTATGATGAAAATGGTAATATAATTGGAGGAACTGAATGGAAACAATCTTATAATCCTGTTCGTATTGCAGATATTGCTCAAATAGCAGAAAGAGCTATAAGAGATGCAGCTCCTAGTGTTCAAAGTTCAGCTTCTGAAAGAAGAAATGCTGTATCTAATGCTGAAAGTACAGGTGTTGGAAGTGGTAAATTTGGAACTTTAAATAGTACCGATACTACTCGTGGAGGTAGTACTCAAGTAAGTGAACTTACTGCTGAAAAAATTAGAAGTAATTTCATGTCTTTATATAATCAAGATGAAGTAGCTAAGCAATACACTAAACAAAATTATGCTGATTATAAATGGCTATATGATGAAGCTGATAGAAAACTTAAAGACCCATCTTTGAATCTAACAGCAGAAGAACGTGCTCAGTTAGAAAAAGATAGACAAGAAGGTCTAGATTATATAACTGATGATAAAGGGAATATAACTGATGAATTTAAAGCTATGCTTAAAAACATCGATAATGTTCTTGTAAATGCAGCATTTAAAAATGTAGACACTAGAAGTAATTCTGTTGATGTTGCTGGATATGGATATGGTTCTAGTGGAAATGACGGAAGTCAAGGTAATGGTTATGGTGATGGTTCTATGCTATTTAGGTCTACAGACGGATATACTAGAGGAGGCGTTACAAGACAACAAATTAATAACAATGGAGGTAATGTTGGACAAGCTTCAATATTGATAACAGGAGTTTATAATAATTCTAAACAAGATAAACGATGATACAAGATATTAAATACATGGATATAAATCATTATAATGATTTAATATCTAGAAATGATTATTTGGGTGCAGCTACTTATGCTAAAGGTTTTACAAGTAATGACCCTATTCAAAGAAAGAATCTTGAAAAAGGTGTTGGTATGCTTGAAAGTGAAGGTCGTAAATATCAGGCTATAATTAATAAAGCTACTCCTGACCAACAAGATGCTGTTAGTTTTTTATATGGTCTTAAAACAAACAATCTTGATTTAAGAAAAGATAAAGATGGGCAATATATTAACAGATATGTTAGAGAATTTAAAAATACGATTAATAATCTAGGTGGTACTAGCAGTCAATATGCTGCAATAAGATTTTCTCCTAAAACTATAAAACGTTATGGTTTAGGTATGGATTTTTTAGCTGAAGATGTTGAAAGAAAAGAAACTGGTTTTGATAGATTTAAACATATATCTGGACTTGACGAAGATATTTTAAATAAAATGGGTGTAAATATTAGACATGCTAATGATGGAAGTACATACATCTATTTTAGAAAAGATATGAAAGATGCTGATAAATTTAAAATATTTAGTAATGCACAAAAAGTAACTTTTGATGATTCTGATGGAAATGGTATAGGATATTATATTGGAGGAGCTAAAAATATTGGAGACCAAATAATAACTGATAAAGCTCCACAAGCTGCTGCAATACCTATTGTTCAAAAAAACTTTGACCCACTTCAATTTGGATATAATTCTTTTAAAATGGCTGATATTGCAAATAAGCTAGAAGATGTTCAAAAAAATCTTATTCCTGAAGATACTACAACAGATGTTCAAATACTTGACGCTCCTTATATTACAGAAAAACAAGCAATAGCTGAAGCTCAAGGTGACGAAAAAACTGCTAAAGCTGAAGTAGATGGAGTTCTAAGACAATTAACTTCTTTTGAACTTCAAGATTATGAAACTTATTATAGAGATAATGATGATAAAGAAGCTGCTTTGGTAAAACTTGACAATGTTGATAAACAAAACGAATTAACAGCTATGCTTAGAAATATGTCAACTGAAGAAAAAGCTCAACTTAGAATTAAAAAGGCTATAAGTGGAGATAAAATTGGTTGGCATATTTATATTCCTAATACTAAACATTGGTTTGGTATTGATACTGAAAATGCTGAATTATTTATTGTTGACCCTAGAATTGGTGATTCTCTTGAAGATTCTTGGGCTAATAGTACACAAGTTAAAGCTATTAAAGAAGCTGCTACAATGTCTAAATATAATTATAGTAGAGAAATACCTTATAAAAATGCCAGTAATGGTAAAGCTACTATCACCCCCGTAGAAGGAACTAACCAATATACTCTTAACTTTAACGGACGTGACCAAGGTGTTATAGATAGAACTGAAGCTCAAAAATATCTTAATGCTCAATTTATAATGGATGATACTGTTAGTCAATTAAGAAATAATATGTATAATCCTGATGGTTCTAAAAGAAATTATGTTAATCTTAAGCAAGATGCTAGTATAGTAGCTATGCAAGCTATGAAAGAAATAGAACCTGAAGCTTATCAACGTGTAGCTCCATCTATAGCTAAAGTAGGTAATATATATAACGATGATGGAACTGTAAATAAGAGTGTTTATGATAAATTAGATGAACAAACTAAATATGATTTTGATTATTTCAATAATGCTTATGAGTATCTAGTTCAATCTATAATTAATAAACTTAACAATGAATAGTTATGAATGTAAATGATATTTTTCAACAAGGTAATAATTATACTATAGATAATCCTAAATATAAAAAAGGTAGTAGGAAAGAACCTAAAACTATTCAAACAGATAATTTCTTTAAAACTCCTTTAAATTCTACTTCAGATTTACCAACTGTCCAAACAGCTTTTAATGCTACTGGTATAAGTAATGAAATTTATGGAGATATGTCTGCTTATACTAGATATGGTATATCTCCTAATCGTATTCATGATTTAGATGCACAAAGAGCTGAAGCACAATCAAATCTTACAAAGTATGGTAATGCTATGGCTCAAACTCTTGTATCTGAAATAGGTTTAGGAATACTTAAAGCTAGTACTGATATAGTAGGTGGAATATTTAATATAGGTAGTGATGAATATAGTAATCCTGTAAGCGATAAAATTCAAGAATGGAAAGATTATTTTGACCAAGAAGTTGCTCCTATTTATGCAGACCCTAATGTTGATATTTTACATGGCGGTTTAACTAATTGGGGTTGGTATATGTCCAATCTTCCTAGTGTTGCATCTTCACTCACATTATTAATTCCTAGTACATATATTACTAAACTTCTATCTATGGGTGCTAAAGCAGCAGCTTTAAGTAAAATAGGAACTGTTACTAGAAACGGAATTAAATCTTTAGCTGGAATAAATAAAATTAGAAAAGCTGCTCAAGAAGCTGAAGAAATAGGTAAAGCAGCAAAAGGTCTTAATACTTTTCAAAAAGGTATTGACGCTTTGGTTGATTTACCTGCTGGCGAATCAAGTAGACTTGGTACATTTTTTAGTAATACTACTAATGCTCTCTTACAGAGAACAATGGAGAATTATCAAGAAGCTCAAGGTGTTCAAAAAGATACTTATGATAATGCTTATGAGACCTTAATGGGAATGAAGGATAAGGAATATGCTGCTTTCTTAACTAAGAATAAAGATTTAGCTGATGAAGTAGATAATCCTAATGATAGAGATGCTGTTGCTAAAAAGATTGCTAAAAGAGCTGCTGATGAAGATTTTAAAATAAACTTTGCTAACATTACTTTTGATGTTATTCAAATGTATGGTCTTAGAAACTTTTGGAAAGGACTTAAATCAGGAGAAAATTCTTATAAACTTTCTAGTGCTGTAAATAAAGCTAAACAAGAGGTTGCTAATATGAATAAAACTCCTGAACAAATAAAAGCTGCTGAAGCTGCTGTCAACAAATGGAAAGAAAGAGCTAAGAATATTGGTAGAAGATTGACTTCTGAGAAAGTTATTATAGCTGGTGAATTATCAGAAGGTGTTGAAGAAGCTGTAAACTATATAGCTCAAGAAGAAGGTATGTATGTTGGTAAACATCTTTTGAATCAAGAGCCTGCTTCTTCTTTTGATAATAGACTGTCTAAATATATAGCTAGCGGACAACTTTGGGATAGTGCTTTTTGGGGTGTTTTAGGAGGAGTTGTATTTCATCATTTAGGTAGTGGATTTGGAAGAGTCCAACAAACTATAGAAGATAGACAAAACAAAAAAGTTAATTCTAAAACTGGTGAAGGTAAAAAAGTTTCCCCTTGGTCTTTAAGTGAAAAAGGTGAAATTAAAACTCGTAGAGACGATATTAATAATTGGGCTACTCAAACTAAATTATTTATAGATAGAAAAAATAAAATAGCTAAAGGTGAAAATCCTTATGCTACAGGAGAAAATGATAAAACTTTAACTCCTGATGAACAAATTGCTGCTTCTCAAAAAGCTACTCATGATTTTATAGACAACATTGTTTTAAATGCTGCACATAAAGGTAATTACGATTACCTAGAAGAATTTATAAAGTCTGATGAAGTTCGTAAAGCAATGGTAGATAATGGAGTTGTGGATAGTGAAGCTAATTCTAAACAAGTTCAACAAGAACTTCTTGATAGAATGAAATCTACTATAAATACTTATCAAGAAGAACTTGCTAGACTTATAGATTTAAACGATAAAGCACAATTAACTCGAAAGGATAATGAACGTGTTCCTATAGAATTTCTTCAAAGTATTGCTGATACAAATACTAAATATAAGAATCAACAAAAGATTATCAAAGATAATATGTCTAGGCTTGATAATCTTATTGAAGAATCTATGCAAGATGAAGAAGTTCAAAAGATTCTAGGTAGTGAATTTACTACAGACCAATATAGAGCTGCTGCTAGTAAAAGTATTATTGCTAATACTATGGGAGAACTATATGCTGAACGTAAACGTCTTCTTACTGACCCAAAATTTAAAAACAATATTAGTGCTAAAGTTGGTATAGATACTATTAATCGTCAACTTAAAGAATATCAAGAAATGCTAAATGAAGACGACCTTCGTTTAGTTACTGCTGTTATGATTAATAATACTATGAACGATAAACGTGAAGTGTTTAGAGAACGTACAGCTATAGGTGAAGTATTTGATAATCTTTTAAGTGGTAAGAATGAAAAAGGTGAAACTATTAAGGATGATGAGATTATTGAAGGTCTTAAAAAGTTTGCTGAAGACAATAATCTAGATGAAAGACTTGCTAAATTTGAAAATACTGAAAATATAGCAAGTCAAATAAACGCTAGAGTTGAAAATGCTAAAATCCTTAATAAAAGACTTGTAGAAGCAGATAAGATTGGAAGTAAAAATGGAAGTATTACTAAACTTCTTGTAGGTAGAAGTAATGCTGAACTTCAATATAGATATCTTAATGGACAAATAATTAAAGATACAAAAACATTTAATCAAGAAGTATCTTTTATAAACAATACTTTAAATGATGCTAGAAAAGAAGCTATAGATAATAGTTATAAAACTATTAATGAACTTGCTAGCAAATATGATAGAACTGATTCTAGAGTTATTAAAAATGCAGTAGGTGCTTATTACAATGATGATACAGAAGGATTTAATGAAGTAACTTCAGAATTAACTGATGCTGAAAGAAATAGTCTTCGTGAAGCTTTAGATGTATTAGATTTATCTAACAATCTTAATAATCGTCTTGGTGTTCAAGTTCAAGAAATGCTTGATATAAATAAGCGTATTGAGGAGGCTAGAAATAAATCTAAAGATAATGAAGAAAATCCTAATAGTGAACAACCTGCTGAAGATAAATCTGAAGATGAAGCTGCTGAAGAAGCTGAAACTTCTGATGAAAGTAAAGGTGAACAACCAACAGGAGAGAAGCCACAGGAAGCCACAGAATCGCCTAAAAGTGCTGAGACGAATAATTCACCACAAGCAACAAAACAAGCTGGCACAGAGCCTAAGACAGAGTCACAGACCAATCAACAGAAGCAAAAACCTACACAGAATAAGTCAAAAATTGATATGTCAAAACCAATATCAATAGACTTTGTTAAAGGTAAAGTTAGCAATGTTGATAGTGATGTTAGTTTTAAAGTTGAGAAAATAGCTACAACAACCAACAGATATACTCTTCAACCTAATTCCCCTAAAGTAATAACTGATGATTTATATGATGGTGTTGAAAACATATTACAAGATGGTTCTAAAGTAACAAAACTACCTATAATACAATTAGCTGATGATGGTACATTTGAAGTAATATCTAAAGGTGAAGTTGCAGTTCCTGGTAGTAAAGATGACCAAGATACCACTCAAGCTCAACAAGCAGAAGAAGAAACTAAACAAAATGAAGGTCAAGAAGAAGACAATAAACAAACCTCTTCTACGGGGGGGCTACAACCTCAAGCTACTCCAACTCCTTCAACTCCTGCTAGTTCTCCAACTGAACAAAAATCTAAACCTGTAGTAGATTTATCTATTCCAAAAGATGCTGAGGATATTGCTGCTATTAGACAAGGATTAATAAGTACTGCTATAAATGCAGTTAAAGCTAATAGAAATATTACTATAGAAGAACTAGAACAAGTTCTTAAAGATGCTATGTCTAAAACTAATTATGATGAAGATGTTATTAAAAACGCTGTTCAATTTGTATTAGTTCCGTTTAAACGTAAACTTAAAAGTAATGATTCTAAAGCTTCTGCTGTTGCTGATGTTATTATTAGTTCTAGTAGTACTGTAGTAAATGGTGTTTTTCAAATAGGTGCTAATTTTGCAGAATCAGTTAATAATCTTGTTAGAGAATATGCTGATAATTCTCAAATTAAACCTGTTAATAATAAATATTATGTTAAACTTGAAGATGTTCTTCGTTGGGCAGAAAAAGTTATACCTAGTAATGGTGAATATAATAATTTCATATTTGATGCTGTAAAAGCATATTTGACTTCAGATAGTGCTAAAAACGATATAGTACTTATAGATGATTCTGAACTTGGTAGAATAGATTTTCTTGCTAGAGCAAATAAATCTTTTATAAAACCTATAAATACTGCTGGAGAAGATATTACTAGAAGTATTGATACAAATCTTGGTGAAATAATTTCAGACCCTAATGATATTAAACACTCAGAAGATGAACTAAAGAATCTTAAGCTTAATGATGAAATAACTTTTGAACTTAGTCAAAAACCTGGTAAAAATACTAAAGTTTTGTTAGCTAAACATAATGGTATAACTGTAGGTTATATTGGTATGCCTGATATGGATGTTCATGGTCGTTGGAAAATTAATCGTGATGGATGGAATTATGTTATTTCTAAAAGTGATGAAAATAATGATGGTGATTTTAAAGATTGGCTTAAATCTATAGCTAATAAAGATACTCCTGAATTTGAATCATTAAATAATATAATATATAAAGCTGCTTTTGAAGAAATAACTAAAGATGATGTTAAAGCTTTTCAAAATCATCCTCTAATTAAAGAAGCCATTAGAGAAGGTTATTTATCTGTAGATAACAATCGTATTACTTATAAACGTGCTTTAGAAGGTCTTGGTAAACTTTGGCAATATAACGCAGATTTAGCTAAAGATGGTGATGTTGTTTCTAGTAGTTTTGATGAATGGTATGATAAACTCAGAAGTCAATGTAATCAAGTTCTTGATTTAGTAAACAAACCTGATATTACTTATCTAATAAATACTATAAATAGTGGAGAAATAATTAGAGCTACTGATAGAAATGAAACTGATTCTGAAGGAAATGTTTATGCTACAGAAAAAGTTGCAATTCCGATTCAATCAGCTTTATCTCCTAATGTTTCTGCTAGAATAAGTGTTGGAACTGGTGGTGGAAGTGTTATATCGAGTGGTCGTAGCTCTACAAGTAGTTATAGTTCTAAAAATGGTCAAACTTATATGACTATAGAAAATCAAAATGGAACTATTGATTATATTCAAGCTTTCCCATTGCATTATGCTCAAGGAAGTTATATTAGAAAAGGAAAAGAAGTTTCTATTCCAAGAAGTCAAATGTTTGACAAACTTGTAGATACTGTTGTTGAACAACTTGTTGCTAAAATAGAAAATGTTCAATCTCCTGAAGATTGGAATGAACTTAGAAACTTTATAAACACTGCTTTTAATGTAAGCAACCAAGGCTTGTTTAATGGCATCACATTTGGTCAAGATAATAGTGGAACTTATTATATTAACTATGGATATAAAGTGGGATTTACATTTTATAGGAAAGGAACTAATGGAACTCCAATTCCTGATTTAATTCCATTTGTTGAAAAACAAGGTGGTAAAGCAGTTAATTATAAATTTAACGAAGTAGGTGATAAACTTAGACAAATAATTAAAGATAATATTAGATTTAATATAAATAGAACTCTTATTGAAAGTGATAATAATTCTAATATTCTTATTCATAATAGTTTTATTAATGTTGAAAAAGGTAAATTTAGTATTGATATACCTGCTTATAAAAATATTCCTGGTTTTCATACTAACGCTGAAAGTTATAATGATTTTATCATAAGTAATAATTTAGTAAGAGTTAATCTTGACCAAGAAAATAGTAGTAATTATAGAGATAAAGGTATTAGAAAACAATTTAATGCAGGTTTTGGTATAACTGCTTTAAGTAATAGAGTTGATACTAATGAAACTAGCACCCCCGTAGAAGAGTATAATCAACCTTCTAATAAATCCTCTAGATTTGAATCTACAAAAAAGCTTGTTCAAGATATTACTAAATCTGATAGTGAAACTCAAGGTCTTGATATAGTTAAATCTCTAGTAACTAAAGAAGTTGCTGATATTATTGAAAAGAATAAAAAGAGTGTTCTTCTTAATGAAGTATTTCCTGCTAAAGTAACTTATGATGATAAAGCTCTTAAAGAATCAAATGAAGAAGCTGTAGCTATAAATAAAGGTAAAAGTCATGAAATTATAATAGGTGATGAATTTATAGATATTGCTACTGATGCCAATAAAGGTGGTGGAAATAGAGCTGCTAGAATATTAATTCACGAAAGACTTCATACTAAGCTTTCTACTAATCAAGGTAAAAAGATAAAAAGAAATCTTCAATCTGTTTATGATGATTTTTTTAGAGAAAGTGAACTTGATTTAGTTGATATAGAGTCAGGTAATTTAGCTGCTGTTAATGAAAGAAGAGGTTATAATCTTAATAATAAAACAGCTGATGAACTAAAAAAGTTTCTCACTGATTTAAGATATTCTGATATATCTGATTCTGAAATTAAACTTGAAGAGTTTGTAGTTGAATCTCTAACTAGTTCAGCTTTAGCATCTTATATGAATCACGTTAAAGTTGAAGGTGAAGAAGTTGGAAAAGCTAAAACTTTATGGCAAAGAATAATGCAATTTATATCTAAATTGTTTAACTTTGACATTGCTGATAATAGTCTTAGAGCTAAAGAATTTAATATACTTGGAGAAGTATTTAAGAAAGCTAAAACTGATACTACTTCAAATAGTTCTAATAGTACAACTTCTACAACTAATACCCCCGTAGAAGGTGATTCAACTAATGAGCAATCTACAACTGAAACAGAGAATGAAACTACAGAAACAGAAGAACAATCTGTTCAAGTTTCTGAAGAAGATGAAGATGATGATGACGATAATTATAATGATTTGAATACATATAATAAAAAATCTATTGAAGATGATGATGAAGACATGTTTAGTGTAATCAGAGAATATCCGTCATTAACAGCTGCTTTGGAGGACGTTCCGCTACAGGAAAGAGCCATAGCAACGTCTAGGATTGCTTCAGGTGAATTAGAAATAGTTTGTCGATAGATTAATCAGCAAAGCTATTTGAATTGTTCAGATGGCTTTATTTTAAGTCAAATAAATAGAAATTAATATAAATGATGGTCTTAGACCTAATGTTTAATTTAATAATAAACTAATATGAACGATTGTAATTTAATTGCTGCTAAGTTTGCAGAAACCGAGAGTGGCACGGCTCTCAAAAAGAAACTATCTAATGATTATGGTAAGTTTGTTGCTATAGCTAGTCTTATCTATGATGGTAATAGTGAAAGTGGATATACTAGTAAGTTTGAAGAATATTTAGCTAATATTGTTCAATATTCAGATAAAAATCTTACACCAAAAGATGAAGCTAAAGTTATGCTTGATTATTATAATTCTGAACATTTTGATGTTAATTATCAATCTGTTGATAAAGAATATGATAAAGAAGTTACAGCTTACGGTTATGTTAATACTGATGCTAAAATATTTAGTACTAGATTTGCTGCTAATAAATTTCTTTCATTTTATCAATCTGATTTAATTAAAGGTAAACTTTCTGAACATAAAGAAGATAGATTGAACTATTATGCAGATAGATGTATCAATATGACACGTAAAGTTCTAGCTGGAATAATTTGTGAAGTTAGAGGTTTGGAAGTTACAAAAGTTAATAAAGATGCTATATTTGAAGAACTTAAACCTATGGATGGTAGACATCTTAATAAAATAGCTAAAGAACTTTCAGAATCTGATGATTCTATTAGAAATACATTTGCTCTTTATAGAGAAATGGCTACTAATAAAATAAAATTCTTCAATAAAGTTATTAATACTGATTCTAGGCTTGGAGAACTTAGATTTGATAGTAAATCTGTTTTAGATGAAGACATTAATTATGATTCAGGTTTAGAAGAAATAGTTAATGGAGAAGTTGGTGATGAAGATGTTGATGATTTAATGAAAGAATATGATGTAGATGGAACTACTTCTAGATGGGACGATAATAGTGGAATGAGTAGTAATTTTATGAAATCTTACGATTTAGATGTTAAATCAATACTTGCTACTATACCTAAAGTAATATCTATAGAACAAGATAGTAAAAGTAAACCTCAATATGATAGAAGTAATCCTTTTGGAAGTATTGATTTTATAGACTCTAAACTAGTTAGTACATCTTTAATTAGTGGTGTTGATAGAACAAATCTAGATTCATTTATACAATCTATTAAAGATATAGCTAATAAAAACTCTGAACTTAGAGGTTTGAATATTCTTGCTGAAATGCTTGATAAAAATAGAGATATTGCTATTAAATTTAGACGTGATTTTGTTAAAACAATAATGCCTAAAACTGAAACTAGAATAGATGTTGAAGGTAATGTTGCTCCTATTCAATCTAATAAAAAAAGTAACAGGATTCAAACTATTAGATTTGATTTTCAAAATGATATTAAACATACTACATTTACTGTTGAAACATCTGAAGTATCAAACACTATTAATGAAGTAGATAAACTTATTGATAAATATAATAGGTTAACTAGAAGAGATAAGAATAGTCTTATTTCTCAAGCTACATATAATGAAATAATTGAAAAACTTACAACTCAATTAAAATATTATTATCCTTCTATGGATAAAACAGCTATTGAAAATTATATTCGAGTTAATAAAATCAATAATCAAACAAATGTAGTTGATAACATGAGAGTTATCAAACTTATACTTGAAGATACTGTTAAAGGAGCTATTGAATCTCAAAATAATAAAGCTGAAAATGATAGAGTAGAAGAAGATAATAGAAAGAATGAAACTAATAATCCTTTACCTTTTGAGGATGTTATATCTACTAAAGCTATAAATCAAACAATATATTTAGCTAATGCTATAGCATCTTATTCTACTACAAGATTAGAATTTAATTCTAAAAACGCTGTTGGTAATCAAAGTTCTGATATAATTAATAGTTCTTTGATTACTGAATTAATGAATGTTCTTAATAGTAGTAATTATGAAGGAAAAATAAATAAAGACCTTCAGAATTGGGGTGATTATAAATTTCAAGGTAATCAATACAATCTTAGTAATATTCTTGTTGAAAAACGTGATAATAAGAATAATATAATTAATTATGGTCTTTTCCGCAATGAAAATGGTAAGTATGTTCCTACAACTTATGCTAGTCAACTAATATCTATTTCTCTGTTTAATGGAGCAGGTAATCCTAACACTGAAGAGAATGTTCTTTATTCAGGTATGTCTCAAGGCGATTATGTTTATACTGCATTTGCTAATTATTTTAATTGTGAGAAAGATTATTCAGGAGCTGAAGAAAAACTTCCTTTTGCTCAATATTTTATGCGTATTCCTTCTGATGCTCCTAAAAACTTTATAGTTCGTAGTGCTAGATATAATTATAATGATTCTAAATATGGAAAACTTCTTACTGTAGAAAATGCTTCTGAAGTTTCTAATGAAGTTAATAAAGAACTAAGTAAACTTTCTAAAATTGAAAATAATTATAGTAAAGAACAACTTAGTCAATTTACTGATATTTCTTCTAAGAAAGATTATAACAGAATGATTAGTGATTTACAATCTAATAGAATTAGAAATAGACGTGTTTATCCTAATAATATTCTAGAAGGTTATAATATTAAAGAAGGAGATGTAGTTTCAGTAGGATATTCATATAAAGATGAAGCTAATAATGAAACTAGATATATGATAAGAGGTAAACTTAAATTTGATAGTTATGGTAGAACTTATATAGACAATGCTACTGCTAGTATTGTTGGAGATATAAATTCAATCAATATTACTTCTTCTATTAAATCTGCTATATTAAGAAAAGCCTATAAAGAAGGTAATATTAATGGTGTAGAAATTAAACGTAAACTTAATATAAATCATCCTCTATACGCTCAATATCGTAATGTTTTTGTTCAAGAACTTACTGATATGGCTAATGCTATAAATACTTGGTTTCAAACAGATGATGAAGGTAAGATAATATTATGGACTGAAAATGAAGTTAAACCTGAAGGTGTTAAAACAGGAGACCCTAAATTTAGAGAAGGTTGGGGACTTGATGAAGAATCTGCAAGAAAAGCTTATGCTGTTTATCATGTTGGTAAAGGACATAAACATTTTATAGAGAAAGATTCTAAAGGTGCTTGGCATTTTACAGGAAGATTATTTACAGATGATAAATTTAGTATTACAGACCCTGATGGAACTATTCATAATTACGGTCAAGATATAATAGATGAAACAATAGACTTCTTCTACGGGGGTGCTAATGAATCATTTATTCACTATACTACTGACAATCTAGGTCATATAACTGTTAATCTTACAGATACTCAAGAAGCCAAACTTAATGAGAAACTTAATGAATTTATAAATCATTATCTTAATCAACAAGTAGAAAGATTTGAACAATTTAAAAATCTTGATATTGCTGGTCTTATGAATAGTGATGAAAATATATATGACTTTGCTCTTAATTATAGACTTGCTTATTATAATTTTAATGATATTTTTGAAGGTGATGCTAAGTTTTATAAAGATACTCAAACTTTCCTTAAACGTGCTAAAGAAAGTCAGGCTTCAGGTGTTCCTTATGGTTTTGCTGATTATAGTCAAGATTATAGAGAAGATAGTAAACTTGTAGAAGGAGCTTATCTTAATAATCCTGATGTTCAAAAATATCTTACTGATTTAGGTCTTAATGTTAAACAAATGACTAAATTTAATGGTGTTACTATTAAAAATACTGTAGCAACATCTGAAGAATGTAAGATTGATACAGAAGATACAACTAATAAGTTGACAGATAAAGATGGAAGTCTTGTTCATGACCTTGTTAAAAACGCTCATCTTGATGTTAGTTTTGCAAGAAAGCTTATGAGTGGATTTAGTAGAACTACAATCAATGACGCTCAATCATATATTACATTTGAAGAATGGATTAGACGTGTTGCAGGTAGAGGTCAACTTAGAGACCATCTTCCTCTTATTAAAAAGATAATGAATGGAGAAAGACTTTCTGCTAAAGAATTAGATAACTTTGTTCAAGTTCAAAAGAACTTCTATTATGATATGTATTTTGATAAGAATACAAATACGTTTGCTCCTCGTCAAATTAAAAATGCTGAGTTTGTTCTTGTTCCTCAATTTATAAAAGGTACTCAACTTGAACAAGTTTACAATATGATGAAAGAAAACGGTATTGACCAATTAAATACTGAAGAAACTTCTAAAGCAGGTAAAGCAAGAGTTCTTAGTTTGTTTGATGAAAAAACAGGTGAACTTACTCAGAAGAATATTGATGACTTTAATGCTCACGCTAAAGATTATATAGAAGAATATGATTATAATCATCTTTATACTCAGCAAGAAACTCCTCAACATCTTGATGCTGAAAATAAAGCTGGTATTCAGATTCTTAAAAAGATGATTGATAATATTGTTGATGGTACTCCATTAGCTGCAACTCGTGATGATTTCTTTAATAATTATGAAGCTAATATTTATGAGAGCTTTGAAGATATATGTAGAGAAATAAATATTCCTCTTGATAAAAACGGTAATATTAAACTTGATTCTGATGGTAATATAAGTGGTCTTAATTATCAAGTATTCTTTAATAAACTTAGAGAAGAATGTATGAGATTAGGTCTTGATAGTAATATGATTGATTATGTAACTCTTGTTAAAAATCAAGCTATAAATAATATTACTAAAAGACCTAATGCTGAAATGCCTGCTATACTTTCTAATACTATGAGTAAACTAGAAAGTATTGCTCAATCAATATTTAATAGAGGTATTACTAGACAAATTCTTCCAGGTTTTCATGCAGCTCAGATTACTAATGTAGGATTCAAAAAGATGGCAGGTAAAGAAGAAGTTTCTTATTCTAAAGAACTTTGTTATCATCCTGTAACTGAAGACCATCCTGAAGGAGAACGTTATATTGAGATTATGCTTCCTAAAGCTAATTTTAATTTTGCTAAAGATGACGATGGAAATTATATTCATTCTGATGAAGAACTTCTTAAACAACTTCAAGAAGCTAAACTTGATGAAATCATAGGTTATCGTATTCCTACTGAAGGTAAGCAATCTGTTTGTGTTATGAAAGTAGTAGGATTTATAGATGATGGTTGTGGTTCTACTATTGTTGTTCCTAACGATTGGGTTTCTCAAACGGGTTCTGACTTTGATATTGATTCTGTTTATGGTATTCAATATGAAAGTAGACTTGATAGAAACAAACATATTCAGAAGATTGATTATGTTGAAAATCCTGATGTATTCGATTATTTTGATTATGTTAATAGAGGAGTTGAAAAAACAGAACGTCTTCCTAAAGGTGCTAAAAAACAATTTGAGGAAGCTCTTAATTATATAAAAGAAGCTGATGATAAAAGTAGAGCAGAGTTATCTGAAGAGGAACAAGAAGCTTATGATGCTCTATCTGATGAAAGCAAACAATTAGTTAAAGATGCTAATATTGCTTTTAATCAAACAGTTACTAGACAAGAAAATGGTAAACTTACTAGAGAAGATTATATTAAACAGATAAAGTTTGTTGCTGATTATGTTAGAACAAACAAATCAACTTTAGATGAAGCTGATGAAAACTTTCTAGAAGTTCATGACGCTATGAGTGATAGTATTGAAAACTATGGAAAGTATATGCGTCAAATGAAGTCTAACGCTATTAAAGAAGTTCAACAGAAAAGACTTAATGATTTTGAAGCTAGAGCTAAAAAACTTGGTCTAATATCTTTCAAAGAATTTATTAATTCTGATGCTTCTAAAATTAATTCTCGTAGAGCTAGAAATAATCGTATTCTTGATGATTTTAAAAAGATACTTAAAGATGATTCTTCTCTAGAAGAGAATCTTTCTCGTTCTAACTTTGACGATATAATTGAAGCTAGAAATAAACTTATTGCTAATTCTCCAATTAAGACTGTTCGTGATAACAGAAGTCCTTATGACTTTATGGACCAAGCTGCTTATCAAGAAGATGTTATGTCTGGTGCTAAACTTAAAGCTTTTAGTGTAACTCGTGATACATTCAACTCAGTATGTAACAAGGTTAAACCAACTATCAATAAAGAGTATGCCGTTAATGTTGTTTATAATTATAATAATGAAAATGATTTAGAAACATATAAAAAACGTTTTGGAGCTGATAATGTTGAAGACTTGGGTAATCATAGAGTTAGAATAACTCATACAACTATAGGTTATACTTATGATAATAAAAACATAACAGGTAAAATTCTTACCGCTTATAGTTCTCAAACAACTGCTCATATTCTTGATGCTGTGAAAGAAGGTGCTATACCAAACGTAAATGATTTTACTTTTGCTGTATATAAAACTCTTCCTGATATTGGTATTGATTATGATACTGCTATTGCATTTATCATGCAACCTGCTATACGTAGAATAGTTGATGCTTATAATGCTAATAAGTCTATTTATTCAGAAGATAGTAATAAACCTATTGAAGAAGCAATTAAGTCTGTTGCTATAGACATGGGATTAGATATTACACAAGAAGATAGTTTAGGTTCTGTATTAGAAAAAGTAAATACTCAATTTGATACTAAATTTGATGTTAATAAAAACCCTCTATGGTTAGATTATAGTCAACTTTATAATAGAATTAATAAAAATACTAAGGGTTATAGCTCCCCCGTAGAGGGATTGTTTGACATGAGAGTTCTTTTAGCTTATAATCATATTAATAAATTAGCTCAACATATAGGCAGTCTTGCTAGAGTATGTAATCCTGATAGATTTGGTGCTAAACAAACATTGTTTCAAACAAATAAAGTTTTTGATGATATTAATGAATTGATTCAAACTGACAGAGGTAAGCATCCAATACTTTTGAAAGATGATATGAGTATGCTTGAAAGTATTTATCCCGGTATTATTAGTATAAATCAAGTAACAGGTGTTCCTTATGTTGATGTAGATAATTTTATCAAATCTGACATTAGTAATTCTTCTTATAAGTCTCTTGCTGCTTTTTTAAAGTATTCTACTGCTACTAGTACTAAGATAAATAGTATGCTTTTTGAAACTGAAACTGATTGGTTTAAAAACATAGTATTTAGTCTTGAAGATAAATTTAGTTTCGATAGACATATTACTGAAAAAGAATATAAAGATTTTAAACAATATATTCTTAATGCTACTTATAATGATACTGACTTTATGAAACTTCCTACTACAATGGATTTAATTGATGGTCAGTGGAGACAAGTTGTAGATAGTGATACTACTGAAGCAGATGAACGCATTAGAATATTTGGTTATAATAGAAATCAAAACATTCCATTTAAATGTAAAAATATAGCTGAACCTACTAAAGAAGAAGTAGATAAATTTAGCAAACTAAGTCCTGCTCAAAAAGTTGCTTGGTTACAACTTAATTCTGTTGATAGTGGTATATTTGGATGTCTTAAAGTTAATCTTTATAATGCTTATGAAGCTAGAACAAAAGGACAATCAAAACAATCTATTTTGTTTAACGATGATGCTACTGATGTAGAAACTGCTTTTATGCTTTACAATAAAGCTTTTAATAGTACTAATCCTCTTGTTAAAATGGCAGCAGTTGACCTTATAAAATATTCTTTTCTTGTTGAAGGGTTTAAGATGAGAAGAAATGCTGTTAATAAGATTATAACAAACAGAGCACTTAAAGATAGTACTAGCTTTGTTAAAGCTGATGGAAGTTTTGATAGTCTTGTAAATCAAATTAAAGATAGTTTTAATAGTTATGCTGGCAATTTTGATATTGCAGAAAATTATGTTCGTGCTCATTCTAATGCTAATTTTATTAAACATAAAACAGTTAGTAAAGTTAGAAAAGGAAAACTTTTAGTCGATGAATTAACTCGTAAAGGTAGAGGTCTTATTTATATGGATTTGACAAATCCTGAAGCTTATGAAGATGAAAGATATACTCTAACAGAATCCCTTGTTAATAAAGAACTTAGTCAAGATGAACGTAATAACATTAAAAATAGAATTAAAGAATTAGATAAATCTATTGAAAAAGCAAATAATGATAGAAAGTTAGCTATTAAATATGGTATAGTTAATGATGCTTCTACAAAAGATGATAGTTGGTTATTTACTGAAAATTCTTATGTTGAACTTACGTTCAATAGTAAAGATGAAGATGGTAATAAAAAAGTTAATCAACATCTTTATAAAATAACTCGTCAAGGAGATAGAATATTTGCTTATCCTATTAATAAACTAGAAGAAAATGAATCTGCTGAATTTAGTACAACTAAAGATAACAATAAGTTTGCTTCTAGAGCTTTTTACGAAGCATATATTAATAGAATTAATGATATTGAATCTGAAAGTATAAAATTCTTAACTCCTGAAGAACTTAATGATATGGCTGCTGATTATCGTTCTGATATTCATATTAAAAAAGTAGCTAATAGATTTACTTTTGATATTAATAAACCAGGTAAATATGAAGAAGGTGGAGCTAAAGATGCTATAACTAAAATTGGCGAAACTTATCTTGCTTTAGATAGAACTTCTAAACCTTTTAATATTCAAAATCTTTATTTATATAATAAGGTTAATTATAAGTTTGGTAATAAGCAAACTATAAGTTATATTGATGCTGAAGGTAATGAAGTTAATGAAGACTTTATATTTAGACGTCAAACTACTAATGAAATCAATAGAATGAAAGCTGATGGTATAACACCAAAGCCAAACACTGTTGTTTGCAAAAGAGTAGTTAAACCTAAAAAAGTAGATGCTAATGATGTAGATAAAGCTTCTAAAATCATAGATTTTGAACTAGAAGCTGTAGCTAATATGAGAAAACAAAAAGAACAAGGTGATAGAGATGCTGGAAAACAAGTAAATAGAATTGAAAATAAAGGTATTAAAGAAACTATAGATGATTATGAAAGATATCAAGATGAAATATACGATGCTATTCATCAATATGTTAAAACAAAATATCAATATCTAAATGATAGAATTAATCAATTTGTTAAAGATGAAGATGGACATTATTTAAGTATTGATGATTCTAAAGTTATAGATATTATACGCAACAATGATATAGCAAGAAATGATTTCCTTAAAGTTATTCTTGAAACTAGGGCTTTAACTGATAAATATTCTGATATTTTAGATTTTAATCTCGATGAAGTTGAGAACAAGAATGTTAAAGAGAATATAAAGAATATTCAAAATATTATTAGAGAGCTTTCTGTAAATGGTATTATAGCTAGAGCTGAAAATCGTTTTGGTAATGATTTTCTTGCTAAACTTAGTGATGACCCTATGATTCAAAATGATATGGTTTCTATATTTGATGGTTTTCATTCTACTTCATGGTTTGATGCTTGGATTGGAGATTTACAAGATAGTGGAAACAAGCTTGTGCAAATAGTTACTAAAAATGTAATGGCTGATATTAGAGCTAAAGATATGCAGGCTGAAAGATTATTATCTGATTATGATAATAAAATTGCTGACATATATGCTAGAGCTAGAGCTGAAGGGTTGAATATTGACCAAGATAAAATATTTGGTAAAGATGGTAACTTTATAAATTCGTATAATGATAAACTTAGACCTGCAATTAAAGAATTGTTTTTGAATTACAATGAAGCTAGAAAAAACATTCAAAATGACCCTGAAACTTATATAAAAGCTAAAAGAGCTTATGATAAATTTAAAATAGACCATATTAATCAACCATTTGTTAAAGAGTATTATCAAGAACTTTATGATGCTGAAACTCCAATAGTTGAAAATCATATTGAAATATACTCTGAATGGGTTAAATTGAATGATGAAATTAGAGATATTAATGCTAGAAGAATTAATGGTGTTTTAACTCCTGAATTTGAAGAAGAATTAACTAAAGTAAGAAATCAAATAGATAATCTTCGTAGTACATTTGATTATTCTACAATGGATATTAAGCCTACTTATGATTATGGTATTCCTGGTACTAAATGGGTAGACGCTGGTATGACAGATTATAAAATAGTTAATCCTGAAGTTTATAGAAAAGCTAGATTAAATAATTATGTTGATGCTGCGGCTCTTGATAAATTCTTAACTAATAGAAATGAAATAAGAAGTAAATATATTAATCATACTACTAAAGCTAGTTTTGAAGACAAACTTGATAAATGTTTAGCTATTATAGATTCTGCTGAAAAGCGTGATAATTATGGTAGAATTACTACTTCGACTTATCAGTTAGAAAACAATGATGAATACAAAGCAGCTAAAGAATGGCTTAAAAATAATGCTTATTTTGCTGTAGATGATGAAATAAAAGAAGAACTAAATGAAGCATATAAAGTTTTAGGCTTTAAATCATCTAACAATAGAACTAAAGTTGTCATAAAAAAGCATGAAAACAAGGGGGAAAATGTTAGAGACGAATTTGGTAGAATTGATGGTAGACTATTTACTGAAGAAGAACAAGATGCAGTAAGAAAAGATTTAGAGAGTAAACTTAAAATTAATACAAGAGAACCTTATTCTGAACGTGTTCTTATAAGTAATGGTCCAGAAGTTAATGAAATATATCCTACTGTTGTATATAAATACTTGCAAGCAAATGGTATTCCAAATAAAGAATATCTTGCTATTGTAGAAAAAATTAATAATATACTTCGTAAGCATTATAATAGTTCTACTAAAAGAGTAGAAACTTCTAAGATGACTGAAGATGAACTTGATGCTCTTTATAATGCTTATCAACCGTTATTCCTTGGTGTTAAGAAAACTGTTGAATCTACAAATGGTAAAACTGTTGCTTGGTTTATTCGTAAATATGTAGATACTGATTATTATAATCATACTGCTTTTGAAGCTGAAAGAGCTTTAGCTGAATCTAAAGGAGAAAACTATTATCGTAAATGGCAAAAAGTTAACCTTATGAAAACTCCAAAGGTTACTAAATCAGGTGAAGTTATAACTGATAGTCTTGGTAATATTGTTTATGATGAATCTATTCCTTTAAAGCCTAATAGATATTTATATGGTGCTCTTAAAGTTGATATGGAAGAATATCTTAAAAAGAAAAGTAAATCTGCAAAAGAAAAGCTTATTAAAGAAATGGAAGATAAAACTAAAGCTTTAGCTACCATTAATAATAGACTTGAAACTGTAGAAACTCCATATTATGATGAAACTTTTAGAGCTATGAAAGCTAAAGGTGAAAGAGAGTTCAATAAATGGTATGAAAGAAATCATGTTTATAATCCTTATACTCACAGAATGCAACCTACTGGTATTTGGCAAACTACTAGAGTTAAACATGAACTTGATAATGGTACTTGGCAACCTAAATTTTCTCAATTAGAAAGTGAACCAAAAGAAGAATATAAAAACAAATATTTTGTATCAGGTACTGATTCCGCAAACAATTATAGAACTAAAGAACAAGATGATGAATTAGGTTATGAACATGATTCAACTTATGATAATATTGTTGAAACAAATAAGTATGAGGACGAATTAAAAGCATATCTTAAAGATATGTGTTTAAATCTAGCTTCTACTTCTCAAGCTAAACATTATTTCAATACAGGTAAATTTGTTCAATCAGTAAAAGAACCTGAACATGATAAACAATGGTGGTTGAAACAAGTAAAAGAAACTGTTGGTTATAGTGATTATGGTAAAACTTCTAGAGATGAATGGTATGACAATATGAGTTATTCTGAAGATATAACTCCTGGTATGCCTATGCTTATAGATAGACTTCGTAACAAACGTAGTTATGAAATAGAAAAAGAATTAGAAGATTCTAGACCTAGAAAAGCTGCTTATGAAGGAGATGAAGAAGCTTATGAAAAAGCTAAAGAAGCTTGGTATAAAAGAAAAGAAGTTGCTGAAAAAGAATTAAACGATATTCATAATAGTCTTGTTAATAGAGATTTTAATGAAGTCATGAGGTCATTTATTAAAGCAGCTTGTCATTATAATGCTGTTCAAGATAACAAATATATTCTTCATTATACTAGAAATATGCTTGCTAGAACTAAAGTCTATAAGACTACTTTAGGATTTAACAATCTAACTAAAATAAATAAAGATAAAGATAATCCTAGATATACTCAAACAAGAGATGATAAACTAGTTGAACAATTTGAAAATTGGATGAGAAGAGTTCTTTATAATCAGTATAAACAAAACAATGGTAATTATACTAAATTTGCTAATATTATTCAGTCTATTACATCATCTAAATTTATGATGCTTAATATTACTGGTGGTATTGGTAATATAACTGTTGGTGAAACAGCCATAATTGGTGAAGCTATAGCTAAAGAGTTCTTTAACAAAAACGATTATCTTAAAGGAAAAGAAATGTGGATGGCTGGTGTAGCTAGTTTTATTGCTGGTAGAGGTAAAGATACATCTACAACTCTAGCTGATGCTATAAGAAAGTTTATGGATGTTATTGACTTTGATGCTATGAATTATGCTCCTGAAGGAAGTGTTGAAGCTAAAGCTTTTAAAAACTTCAGAGACTTTATGTATAGTCCTAACAGTATGGGTGAAGACCTTATGCAAAATGGAGCTATGTTTAGTATGATGTATTCTAATAGATTAATAGAAGTTCCTGATGCTGAAAATAAAGGTAGACTAAAGTATAAAGCTATGACTCTACAAGAATATATAAATAAATGTCATGAAGAAGCTTTAAAGAATATTATTCAAGGTACTGACTTAGAAGCTAAATTTACTTCTTTCCTTAATGACATAAAACATGATGACAATAAGCTTAAAGATTATATTTGGGGAAGAAGAGACTTTACTACTGAATTTGCTAATATATATCTTAATAATGTAGAGAAACGTAAGTTTATTGCTGAACGTAAAAAGCTTAGAGAAACAACAACAACTGAATTTGAAAGTCATAAAACTATAATGGAGCAACTTGAACTTAAAAATGGTAAACTTGCTTTTAAAGAAGGTTCTATATTAGACCAACTTGACAAGAGTTCTATTGCTGAAGGTAAAAAAGTTTCTGATGCTCTTAAATTTATGGCTGAATTTAAAGGTAAAGTTATATCAGTTAATAAAGAAATTCATGGTAATTATGATAAACTTAGTGCTGCACAAATAGAAAAGAATTGGTGGGGAAGTCTTGTTATGCAATATCATAAACATATTTATCCTGGTATTCTTAAACATTGGCGTAGAAAAGGTTATTATAATGAAGAAAGAGGATTTAATGTTATTGGTTGTGGACCAGCTCTTTATGATTTTCTTACTCTTCCTATTCGTAAGCATAAAGCTATTGCTAGAATGCCAGAAGCTCAACGTGAAACTATAGAAGCTACTCAAAATCTTCTTAAAGATTATGTTGATTTAGCTCTTAATGCTAAACTTAACTTTAATCTTATGAATGATAATCAACAAGCTGCTATATTACGTGGTATGCAAGATGCTTGTGGTGCTCTTGCTGCAATACTTACTGCTATTGCTATACGTGTAGCTTGGGATGATGATAAACTTAAAGATAGTTGGTTTGCTAACTTAGCTCTTTATTCTGCTGATTCTCTAGCATCTCAATCAATGATGTATAATCCTGTTTTCCTTCCAGGTGAGTTTAAAAAACTTTGGAGTTCTCCTATTGCCTCTGTAACAATGCCTAGTGATATACTTGATGCTTGTAATATAATAGCAAAAGGTTTAATGACTGATGATTACGAATGGGATTATACTACAGGTAGATATAGAGGACAAAATAAGTTGGCTGTTAAACTTACTCGTCAAATTCCTATTTATCGTTCTTATAGTAATCTTACAGGACTTAATCAATCAAATAGTTATTATAAACTTGGAGATAACATGTTAAGCATTATAGACGTTAAAGGTATTGCTGATGCAGTTAAAGGTAAATAATATAAATTAGCTCCCCCGTAGAAGAGTGTTGATGATACTAATCCTTTAGCTATTACTCAACACTCTTTTATTTATCAAATAATTATACAATAATGCTTGTAGATACAATTATAATTCGTATATTTGCAATGCCAATGAACGCCGTAATGTTCTTTTATAATTGTTTTGATTGGATTGGAGTATCGTATAAAGGTAGTACAAAAGATTTTGGTTCTTTTAGTAGAGGTTCGATTCCTCTTACTCTAACAAATACATTTCATATTTTTGACTTTTATCATAATAGTAATTATTCAAATGGTGACAGGTAAAAAGATTGATTAGGATAATTAATGTTTTTAGGTATTGTCGTAAGCTAGAGTAGTCGTGATGATTGCTCTAGCTTTTTTGTTGCACTTATTGGTAGTCTTGTTGATTATAAAAAATAAGCTTCTGAAGATTCTAACGAACCAACAGAAGCAGCATGTGATATTTTATTTCACATTTTGAAAATCTCGTATAAGAGCTTCAAATATCATTCTTGATATGTTGTTCATCTGAAGCATTTAAAGCTGTCAGGCGAAGCTATATGAAGTCTACGATGATTTTCATAATAAAGGCTTGACTACTTTCGCAAGCAATCAAGCCAATTAGGATGTGCCATTAAAACAAACAAATCTTTACTTCAGATACAAATCAATATAGCAATTAATACAAGCAACAGCAGTACTACCACTAAATCGAAATGTTTCAGTTTTATCTTTACGAAATATAACAGTAGGAAAATCTTTAAGTTTCATTTGTTTACGAGTCATAGGACTTAAATCCCTATAGTTCTTAATGTTAATACTAATAGGAAGTTTAGTGTTAAAACAAACTGCTTCTTTAACATTATGAGCAACTATGTCGCAAGCAATACAACCAGATATTACTAGAATTGTTATATTACATGTAGCATCATTTTTAAGCATATTTCATATTTATTTACCTGTAGAACCATAACCTCCAGCACCACGTTCAGTATCAGAAAGTTCATCTGCTTCCTCAAACTCTATTTGCGGATAAGGAACAATCATAACTTGACCAAATCTATCTCCAACTTTATAAGGAGCTTGATGCTCAATTATAAACGTATCTTTGTGTTCAGGAAAAACATCGTTATCTCTACGCTTAAAACAAGCCATTACTTCTCCACGATAACCTGAATCTATAACACCGACTGAATTAGTAAGATAAGCTTCAGTCTTACGATTAGAGCTTCTAGGAAATAGAAGCATTACATGACCTTCAGGAACTTCAAAAGCGAGACCTGAATGATAAATAAAACATTTACTTACACGGTCATACTCGACTTTAACAGCAGTCAAATCCATACCTGCATCACCAGGTTTAGCATAAGCAGGAATAACTGCTTCAGGAACTAGTTTTTTAATCTTTACTTTCATTTTCTATTTCGTTTATGTCAACAATAATTTCTTTTCTTAAATCAACATCTTCAGTATCAGAATAATTTGTATTTGGAAACTTATAAGGATAAGCTGTTCTTTTACTAACTAGTAATCTATCATCTTCATCATTAACTGCTTCCAATGCAAGTTTACATCTTTTACTAAACATATTTGCAGAAGTATAGTTAAATTTTAAAGGATTAAATAAATACCAATATTTACTAGGTATAAGAACTTTATCTTCAATTTGTTCATTAACAACTAAATCCTTCCAATTAATCCAAACACCTATATCAGTCAAAAGTTTAATTGCAGCTCTAACTTTATTAGAAGAAATATTTATAGCTTCAGAAACATTCTTAGGAATAATCTCAGCACTATATTGATTATATGTTATATTATCCATAACATAATTAGCTACAATTATTGCTGTTTTATTAGCTTCCAATTCTATCTTTCTATAAATAAATTTCCTATAATCAGAACCACCACAAAAGCTTTTAAAAGATGCTGGTATTTTATGACCTTTATTCATACTATCACTATAAGTTGTAACAGTTTTAATTATACCTTTTAATTCTTCACACATAAGAAAACATTTTTGTACTTTTAGTGATACAAATTTATGAAAAACGTACCAAAAAGGTACTTTTTATAGCATGATAAATACAAAAAAAGTACCTCTATTCACATAGAGATACTTTTAAAGTATAAAAATGTTCTGTAATGTGTTGAATATCAGTTAGTTATGAGTGCCTATTATATACTATATATTATA